>OULT01000002.1_pt1 | contig 2559 bp, 2 predicted proteins | sample 1690931 | NCBI WGS metagenome assembly OULT01 (sample SAMEA3914819, study PRJEB12502) | metagenome | biome: forest; material: soil | place: Canada | collected 2010-06-26 | depth 0.3 m | reverse complement strand
GGCAAGCATCGTCTCGGCTGAAAGATAGCCTTTACGATTGGCCTCGAGATAAGCATCCATGTAGAGAGCGGCATAAATGAAAATCAGGCTGTTATCCGGGTTCGCAAAATACGAGTCGGTGTCTGGAAGCTGAAGTGCATAATCCGCGGAATCGCGAAGGCGCTCTTCCCAGAAGGGCATGAAAGCCAGGATTTCCGGTTGGCGATAATCCAGATAGGAGAAATAGTTTTGATCCCGCACCTCTTTTACGGTGAGAGGAGTGAAGCCCATATTGGCGGCTGCAAAAGAGGCAAGACTTACGAACAGGGAAAAACCTGATCCGACGATGGAAATTAATTTGAAACTTTTCACAATACCGTGCCTCCTTTAAGGCGGCACGGTATCATTTAATACACAAACTTACAATAGTTATTTAACCCGTTCTGATTAAACCACTTACAAAACACAACCAATTGAAACCAAGGTTCATTGAAGCATCATTTTCCGTCGACAGCCGGATAGATCCCGCCATTCACTTCGCCCCTTACTCGTCTGGTATGGATTTTGAAGTGCTCGAATCGATGCTTTTCATCCGTTGGATACTCTTTCTCGTTTTTCTGATTCCGTGTTCTGTAAGAGCGGGAGGATTTGAACCCAACAACCTCTTTTCGGCCCGGTATATCGGCATGGGTGGTGCCGCTGCTTCGAGTGTCGAGGGAGCTCAGTCCATCAGCTTCAACCCTGCGGGCCTCGCGGCCACCCCTGAGTGGGATTTGGACATGAATGCCGCGGGAGGCTTGACCCATCGGAACGTCCCAATTGTACCCGACGCTCCAAACTCGACTTCCACCACCTTCGCCCCCCTTTTGGCGTCATTTGGTTCGCATCAGCTATCGAAGGGACTCGGCGTGGGAGCAGGGCTTTTTATCGCGGGTGGTGTCGGTGCCGAATTCGGAAACCAAAACTATGGGTCGAATTATCCCGCTTTGCAGCCGGATGTCGGTGGCACGATCGCTTTGATCGAATTCGGAGTCGGAGCGGGCTACGAGATCCTGGACGGGCTCAGGATCGGCGCGACCTGGCGCCCGACATACGTTGGGATCAGTTCCAATTCAGCGGCTCTTGTCAATTTGAACAACACCCAGACGCTTCTAGCCCTCCAATATAACAGTCTGCATACGATCGCCTGGGATGGTTTTCGGTTCGGTATCCAGTATGGGCACAAAGATCAGCCTTGGGGAGTCGGAGCGACTCTTCGAACGGCACTTGACTTCAACGCCAACGGCAATTTAACCGGCACCGCCGAGCAATCGGGAGGCGCATCCCAAATTGCTGTATCGGGGGGGAATGTCACGGCATCAAGCAAGTTTCCACTTTTGATGGGAATCGGATTTCATTACGATATCAACCCGGAGTTTCGACTGGTGACGCAATATGAATTTCTTTGGGGCAACCAGGTCCAATCATTCGCGGTTAGCGGTGATCCTGTAACCTTGCAAGGAGTGACTACTCTCCCAGCCTCGGCTTTGAGCATTCCTTTGGATTGGAAGAACGAGAGCCGGATTCGTGTTGGTGCGGAATATCGACCGAACGAAAGTCGTGTGTGGCGGATTGGTTATGTTTACGCCAGTGCCATGACCCCGGCGAATGAGGCAAACGCAGTTTTCACAGCTCCCGGTCCAGAACACAACCTGGATTTGGGAATGGGCTGGATGAACACAACCGTTCTGGGACATCGAGCGGATGTTGATCTCGCCTTCGATTTTTCAATCAACCCGGGAACAGCCGAGAACTCAATCCCGGGCAGTTTGAACGGCACCTACACATTGACCAGCTACGCACTTCACGTTGGTGTTCGCTATTGAAAAAATTCCCGGCGCGGTTACTTTCCGTCGAAAGCGGCCTTCAGTTTGGCGATATCCAGTTTCTTCATTTTCAGCATGGCCTGGATGGCACGATTCGCTTTCGTCCGGTCTTTTGCACCGAAAAGCTTAGGGAGGATCGATGGAATCACCTGCCAGGCCATTCCGTATTTATCCTCGAGCCATCCACACTGGATCTCTTTTCCGCCCTTGGAAAGTTTGTTCCAATAGTAATCCACTTCCTTCTGGTCCTTGCAATCAATCATGAAAGAAACCGACCAGTTGAACTTTTTAGAAGGTCCGTTGAGCGCCACGAATTCCTGACCGCCGATGCGGAACACAGTGACGATTTCATCGCTACTCAGGATTTTTCCGTCTTTGAAGATTGAGGTGTAGTACTTCGCGGCTTTCGCAGCGTCTTTAGTGTAAAGGAGACAGGGAGTGATTTTTTTAGCCATGCTCTGATCCTACTTAAAATGTTCGGGGTCGGCCATTGATTTTACGGAAAGCGGTGCTTGGAATTGGGTTTCGCACTACATAAACATGCAAATCTACCATTTTTGGGATAGTTGTTTTAACCTGAATGCATGAAAACAATTGCTGCAGTCGCTTGGGAAGCTAAAAAACCTTTAGTTGTTGAAGAAATTGATGTCGAAGGACCTCGCGCTGGCGAAGTCATGGTGCGGATGGTTGCAACCGGTGTCTGTCACACTGACGC
>OULT01000022.1_pt1 | contig 3047 bp, 2 predicted proteins | sample 1690931 | NCBI WGS metagenome assembly OULT01 (sample SAMEA3914819, study PRJEB12502) | metagenome | biome: forest; material: soil | place: Canada | collected 2010-06-26 | depth 0.3 m | reverse complement strand
GTTGAGGTCATCCCTCTGATTATCATTTGAAAACTTTGATCCGTCACGGGCAAAAACATTTTCCAGAGGTGCGTCATTTTCCACAGTCCCAACATCAGCCTCAACGGATAACTCATCCCAATATCAAGACAGCATCGAAAAACTATTCTAAGATGAATTCAAATGAAAACTTTGGTTTGCGTACAAGTGGCAATGAAAGAAGAAGGATTGGGCTTCGCCGAGAAGCTCGGCCTTAAGGAAATCGAGAAGCTGGATGAGGACCTCGGGTTCCGACAGTTCCACGGCTTCTACGGGCAAAACCTCGAAGTCAGACTCTTCCTTCAAGGGACCGACATTCGTCACAACGCCGAACAAATCGGACTCGAAGCAGCAGCAGTGTGCACCACCCTTCTCATCAATAGGTTCAGACCCAAACTGCTTTTAAACTTCGGAACCGCAGGCGCGTTCACCCCGTCAGGCTTCGCCCTGGGTGAAGTGACACTGGTCGAAGGGCCAATCCGTTTCCACGACCGTCGGGTTCCGCTTCCGGGCTATTTTGAATCGCAGGAAGGAAACCATCCGGTGGCGGACTTTACGAATCTTAAGACAGTACTTGGGGTGAGGACTTCCAAGCTAAGCTCCGGGAGCTCGCTTGAGATGTGTGCGCGTGATGAAGAGATTTTGAAGAGCCACTTTGCGGACCTGAAGGAGATGGAAGGGGCCGCGATTGCGTGGATTGCGGACAAGAAAAAGGTTCCGTTTATTGCTCTAAAGGCGGTAACGGATTTTATTGATCATCACGAAAGTATTGAGGCGCAGTTTTTAGCGAATCTGGCGATTGCGAGTCGGAATGTGCAGGATGCGGCGATTCGGACGCTTGGGTTTTTGGATGGGAATTCGGGAGATCCGATTTGGATTCACACCACCAGCCTCCTATAGAACAATTTCATCACCGCTCCTAACTGAGGGCGAATGCCCACAGTCCATTTGGGCATTTCCCTACAAAGTCATTCCCGAGCCCTCCGTAACCCCCTGTAAACACTAGCCCCTTCACTCTGGCGCATCCATTGCTCTAGGTTCCTCAATAAAAGGAACCTATGAAAAACAGTCTCTTTGGCACCGCACTCTCACTTTCACTGCTCTTAACTGCTTGCAACGGAGACTCCTCGTCTCAAATCGCATCACAAAATTCTTCATCCTCACAGGTCGCTGGAAACACACTTTCCGATTCGCCACTGTTGAACGAGCACTATTTTAAAGCCGATGTGCTTTCCGATTCAAACAGTGCGAATAGCTACTCCGTCAAACTCACCTGGCATCTGGATCAAGAATCAACAGACTATGCACTGATCCGTAAAAACCTAAAGGACGGCACATCTGAGCATTTGGGCCAATTCTTCGAGTCCGACACTTATGTCGACGAAAGCATCCACCCGGACACCGACTATCAGTACACGCTTGTCAGCATCGAAGGTTATGACAGCGAATCACTGATCCAGCACATTCCTGTTGATCTCGTCGTTAGCGGAGAACAAAACCTCGATAGTGACGATCTGGATCCAAACGATACAGAAAAAAACACAGTAACCCGCTACAGTCGGATCTTTTTTAAAGATGGCTCCACATTGCTGATCCCAAATGAAAAAGATTTTAATTTAGACACCAAAGAGATTCATTGTACGAGCGAAAAAGGGTGTTCGATTAAAAACGCACTTTTCCCATCTGTAGCCCAAGGGGTTGGTGGCGCATCTGCTAAATCAATCACGATCTCAGTTCTTCGCGCGCTGGGTGTTATCAGAGTTCTTTCTTCCGCTCAGGATGGAAGCAGTGGCAACCTCCTTCCCATACCCGGTCCGTCCAATCATGAAACCGGATGCGACTTGGAAGCGGGCCCCAACGGTCTTTCGGGTTTTGGGGGAGGAAATGCAGCAACTCTCCTTTTCAGCATTCAGGATAAAAACTCCGATTATCACGTCACTTTGAGTTCAAATCCAGGACTCGGAGGTACCGGAAGCGATGGCGGAGCTGGCGGCGGATGCTGTCTTCAACAAAGCTGTGAGCCCAGTGGTCATGGCGGTAGTTTTTGCAAATGCGTTCAATATCAGTATGCAACTAAAGGTGCACAAGGCAACCAAGGCCCCTCTGGAATAAAAGCGTCCTCCTGCCTCATTGAAGCAGGCGTCGAACTTTGTAACTAACCTGAAAAGAAAACCAGTATATGATGAAAAAACAAAGAAACAAAAAAACGATCTCCGCCCTCCTCGCTCTGAGTCTCATGGCAACTGCCTGCACTAAAGAGCAAAATGGCAGCAAGCAAAACGACGGCATTTCCGCTAACACGCAAAGCCGCCAAAGAGTGATGCCAACCATTCAGAATTATCTTTTCGAGAACAATTTGTTGACCCGTATCAACGAAAACCGGGATCACGATGCCCTGATCGACATTCTCCTTCTGGAGCTCGGCTCCTCCGGTTCAGACATCGGTGACCTATCCCAAAGGACTTTAAGCACCTCGCATCTCTCCGCAAGCGCTCTGCTTGAAAATTCCACGTACTTGTTCACCGAAGAAGACCGTCCTTCCCGGAGTGACTTCAGCGCGTTGACAACCCTGGGTCAACCCTGGGGCCAGCTCGGGGTATTAGCTGCATTGAAACAATTCCAGAAAAACACCGAACTCCTCGGTAGCGATCCAGCCCTAAAAGCTCTCAAGGATACTGTACAGCCTTGGGCATCCAGAATCGTCCGGGCCGCAGCCATGCTTTATCAAAGCGAAAGTAATTTAAGATTCAATTCAAAACTCGATATTTTTCTAAAGTCACGGGTCTCTCAAAGTCAGGAACCTCAGTTCAACCCTTTGAGCGATGTAACACTTCTGGCCCTTGACGTAAAAGGCGATACCCAATCCACTCAAGCAATTAAATCAACGCTTAAAGGTGCAAAACCGGGACAAAAGCCTCCAATTACGGGGACGGGAATCGGTACCTATGTATTCAAAGACCTCGAAAATGCACGACAGGACGCCCGAAATATTTTAGCTATCCCTGAACAAGCAATGGGTGATGGCGCCG
>OULT01000007.1_pt1 | contig 3854 bp, 3 predicted proteins | sample 1690931 | NCBI WGS metagenome assembly OULT01 (sample SAMEA3914819, study PRJEB12502) | metagenome | biome: forest; material: soil | place: Canada | collected 2010-06-26 | depth 0.3 m | reverse complement strand
GCAAGATCCCACATTGGGCCGTGTCCGCCTGGATAAAAGACCGTGTCGAAATCTTCAGCATTCATGTCAGCAAGTTTTTTGGTGTGCGCCAGATCTTCCTGGGCTGCCTTGTCTTTTTTAAAACGGATTTGGGCCGGAGTTTGATTTCCGGGCTCATCACTCTTTGGATCCAGTGGCGGTTGGCCGCCTTTGGGTGAAGCGAGAGTTAATTCAACGCCTGCGTCCTTGAAGACGAAGTAAGGGGCGGCGACCTCTTCCAGCCAGAAGCCGGTCTTTTTGCCTGTGTTGCCGAGTTGATCATGGGATGTGATTACCATCAAAATTTTCATAGCTGTCTCCTGTACCGATGAAACCTGCAGCTGCCATGCCTGAAATCCACCAAATCCCATCCGTTCCAACCCCTGCACTGGTTGATTTAAAGAAATTTTAACTTTATTCTGGCAACAGCCAGAGCAAACTTTGATTTTCGGGAGAAATATGAAAATTGATCTGAAGCATTTCGTGGAATCCGGTGAAGTTCCTGGCTATGTAGCTCTCGTTTCAGTGAACGGAGAAACATCGGTTTCGTTTGCTGGCACTCGCACCCGAAACGGCGACGCCCTCACTCGGGACAGCCTCTTCCGCATCACCTCCATGACCAAACCCATAACGGCTGTGGTCGCCCTCAGACTCATGGAACTAGGCTGTTTTGCATTGAGCGACTCCATCGAAAAATGGCTTCCGGAACTTGCAAACCGACGGGTGCTGAAAACCATGAGCAGTACGCTTGACGACACAGTTCCCGCAAAACGTCCGATCACGGTGGAAGACCTCCTCACCTTCCGGATGGGATTTGGGATGATCATGGACTTCGCCAATTCCTACCCGATCCGGGACGAGTTCACGAAACTCGAACTCGTGGGATTGGGGGCACCGGACATTAGTAACCCTCTAAACCAGAAGGAATGGTTGAAACGTTTCGCGACTCTGCCTCTGATGGATCAACCGGGCGAAGTCTGGCAGTACAACACGGCTTACTACCTGCTCGGTGTTTTCCTCTCCCGTGTGATGAACCGTCCAACGGATGAAGTCTTTCAGGAAGTACTCTTTGGTCCTCTTGGAATGAAGGACACTGGATTCATGGTGCCGAAAGAAAAGTTAAATCGTTTTTCGGACTGCTACTGGTTTGACTCCGAAAATGACAAACTCGAAGTATTCGATCCGGCAAGCAAATCAGTCTGGGCAGAAAAACCTGTGTTCTTCGATGCCGGTGCGGGTCTTGTTTCAACCGTGGATGACTATGCTGCCTTTGCAGGCATGCTTCTCAATGAAGGCAGACACAATGGGGATGCCTTCCTGAAATCAGAAAGCGTTCGCGCGATGACTCGAAATCACCTGACTCAGGCCCAACGGGAGAAGCCGAGCTTTGCTCCTGACCAGTGGAAGAATCACGGTTACGGCTATGGAGTCTCCGTGCAAACCGGTGAAACATTCCCCGGAAAAGGCCATATCGGCCAATACGGATGGGACGGCGGATTCGGGAGCTCGTGGAAAAACGATCCGAAGGCCAAACGATTCGGCATCATTCTGACCGAACGGACTTTTGATTCTCCGGAGCTACCTCCGATCTGCAAGGAATTCTGGCGCCAAGCCTACTAATTCCCTAATCGACTCTGCTCTCACCCATCCCTGCCTCCGCCTGTTTGAGCTTGAAAAACATATAATCACTTGGTTGTAAGGTAAAAAGTGGAAAGCATGTAGGTAAAATCCAGAAGGTTTACGGTCACGGCAAGGAGCAGGCTGAGCTCGAACTCACCGAATTCAAAAACAGTCTGGCTTCCAAAATCAACGTTGCCGTCACCGCAGTGATCGAAAAAGCGGACGCTGTGATTTCCACGACGCCCGATTCCTCATCAAAACGATAATCTCAGTATCTGGCTTCCTCCATTGATATCGAGTAAACTTCACGCCGCGTTTTTTATAAAAACGGGGCGTGTGAGTTCAGGCCACTCAATATTAGTTGGTTACTGAGTCCAAGCCGCGTCGAACTGATAGAGGTCCCGAGTGTATTCGTAACCAGCCACCGGCTTGCCATTCTGGAAGCGCCAGACGTGTACCGTGCGAAGTTCAAGCATCTTTTCCTTGCCCATGATCTTGCAAGTCGCAAGAACGGTTCCGTGAAGATCACTTGCCATCACGTCATGAACTTCGAAACTGAAAGTTCCGTTTGAAAGTTCTTTCAACTTTGATCCGAACGCGGATTCAAAATTGGCTTTGGTGAATTTTCCAGCGAGTGGACTCTTGCCCGCCACCTGAAAAGTGACTGCGTCGTCACAATCGGCGAGCATCGCCTGGAAGTCACCTTCGACGAAATGGGAGTACATGCTGGACAAAAGGGCGGCGTTTGGATGTTTCATGATGGATCATGAATACATCAGCGCGGGCCTTCAAGCAACTCTCTCTTCGCCCTTCCCCTTAGGAATCATCAACACGTCGCAAACCTTGCGAACGGGTTCGGATACAAAAAGAGGACCGGACTCCCTGAGAAACCGGATGAACTCCTCATTCTTTGGCCAGAGGGCCGCCTCTTCGGCGGTTTCCCAGATACCAAAGGTCATGCAGGCGTTTTTCGCCGGATCAGAGACCAGGTAAATCGGCCCCAGCCCGGGAGTGTCCCGTGTTTTGTCCAGCACATCCTGAACTCGATTCACAAACTCGTCTGTTTTTCCGGGCTTCAGATAGAAAGTGACCATGGCTGCTTTCATGATTTTCTCCTTTTCCACATAAGGTGTCATTCATGAAAGAAGCAACATTCATGCCTGCAGTAGTCGAAGCTACACAACCCATTACGAGCAAGCCGAGACAAAATGATAAGTTTGCAATTCCATTGGTTCGCATAAAAATTCCCCAATCCAATTCGTATAATTTCATTATCCCACCACGGAAGGTGAGTCAATATTACACGATTACAGTTTAATTACTCAGGGCCCGACAACTGAGGAGCCCTTTTAAAACAGGGTGATTAACGTCGTTTGAATTTTGAATCGATTAGAGACCAGAGGTCACGCTCGACACATTCAACAACCTTTAAAAATCATTTAAAATTATAGAGAATGCGAATACTCCGGGGAATCGCGATCCTGCTATGTCTGTCGTCGACAGCATGCAATCTTCTGTTTCAAAAAGTGGGCTCAAGCACGCCGGCAGCTCCATTTTTATTTGATTGGAAAGCTTCGTTCTCCACTGAAGGCGCGAGTCAGTTTCTTCAACTTCTCAATTCCAGCACAAGCAAGGGAAGCGCAGGACCTGCAACCTGGAGCAATCCCCCACTCGGAGCAACTTATACTTTCGACGGCATCATCCTCGCTCCAAATGGATTTCTTTACACCACACCTTACAATGGCACCACAGCCATGCTGAAAATTGATCCGGTCACTTTCGTACCAACTGTGATTGGGAATTTGTCTGTCGGCTCCAAATGGCCTGGGGGTGTTCTCGCGATGAACGCTCACGTTTATGCCATGCCGGAAGGCTGCGGGGCAGGGATTCTCGACATCAACACGAATAACGACACGTTTCAGGTGATTTCAACGCCTGCGATTGCCATCCATATCGGGGGCGCTTGCTATCACTCAACCGTGCTTGGGGTGAATGGAAAGGTGTACGGGATTCCGGCAAGTGCTGACCAGATAATGGAATTCGATCCAACCACCGGCGATATCCAGTTCGTCGGACCGAACTTTTATACGGATCCGACCTATCAGATGCTGACCGGTTGGCGCTGGTGCCGGGCAATCACAGCTCCCAACGGAAAGATCTACTCCCTTGGAACCTTCGGTGTCAGCCCCACCCTGGAGTTTGATCCGATCACCGGG
>OULT01000016.1_pt1 | contig 3889 bp, 4 predicted proteins | sample 1690931 | NCBI WGS metagenome assembly OULT01 (sample SAMEA3914819, study PRJEB12502) | metagenome | biome: forest; material: soil | place: Canada | collected 2010-06-26 | depth 0.3 m | reverse complement strand
TGAGTTTTCCGAGTTAATGAAATCGGTTTAATGCGCAAAAATGAAAAAAGGCGGATGTTCCGAACCGGAACATCCGCCTTTTTTTGATATAGTTTTAAGACTGTTTTTCGGCTGCTTTGGGTTTTAATTTTCGCAGTTAAAAATCTTACTCGCATTTGGGGTATTGTTAACAACTTCTTCTATATCCTGAGTGATCGCTACATACGGAATGTACCGAGTCCCCTGATCAGGTGCCTCATTCGCTATTTGAATATTTAGGCCAACCACTTCGCCATCCTGATCAATCACCATAGAACCTGAGTTACCGGGAACGACGTCAAGGCTGGATAAAAAAGTATTTCCGCTGCTCAAGTAAGCCGTTTGAGCCAAGTCATATTCCCGATTTGTGAAGTTCAATTCTTTAAAGAACTCATTGTCTTTCACGGAGTCTGAAATATTTCCGTAAGAAATACTCAGTTGATTATCGAAATATGAACGGGAATGGTATGCGAGTGACCAGACGCGGTCATTCACTTTAGGTTTAATATGAGCAATTTTTACGCAATTTAATGGTTTAGAAACATTATACTTAAGGACTACCCAATCATGGAAATTTTCACTAATCTGTTTTGCGATACTGGAGGTGAAGTTGGAGTTGAGAAACTCGTGGTCATCAAAATCATTATAGCTACCTCCATAACTCACCAAAACGGGAGGATCATCTGATGCAAATTGCTGTTCTTGGGAAGCAAGTGTCACAAAGGGGGAAAGACAACGACCATCTCCTGGAATAGAAGCAGTCCCAGGGCGTCCGACGGGAAAAGAGACGGAAATATCGGTAAAAGGTAGAATATTTTCGGTCTTAGACTGGTTGAAGCAAGCATCGAGTACACAATGGAGCGCAGTCACAATATATCCGTCAGACGAAACAGCAAAGGCGGAACATCCGGGCAATCGATATGCAGCCAAAGCCGCTTGATGCAATCTTCCTGGAGTAGCGTTGTTCGGTAAAGTTTGTTCGGTATAGAACTGGGTGCTCTCATTCGCCTGAGATGAAGAACCCCTGGCACATGCCTGTAAGGCTAAGAGCCCTACGCCAAAAGCATATAGTGGATTTTTAAAGAGCCTCATGATGATGACCTATTTAATTAATGTTTTTAAAACATCGTTTGTTCACATTATTTTTGTTTTACCGGGCAGAATCGGTGAACTCACGATCCTGCCCGGAAATCTTTTGGTTAAGCGCTCAGCGAACGCTCACTAATTCAGATCTGAACAGGAGTGTCCGATGCACACTCCATCAAAAGGGCGCCGTCGGAAGCGGTCGCAATGTCGGAGACCTGCATCTCGTCGATCTCATAAGTGGCATGTGAGCCACCAAAGACACTTCCGAACAAACTCGCAATCGAAGCATCATCGAACAACAGGGTGTTACTAAGGTCACCTTCGCCCACTTGAAGTCCACGAACTTTTAAAACCCGCCCAACAGACAGCTCTCTTACGTTTGCGTTATTTGCCCCGCTTTTCTCCGTGAAATAAATGTCGACAGACGTACGCGTTTCAAAATTTTGGTGACTAAAACCTTTATCTGACTCACCTTTTCCGAGAGTCACTGGCTTCATCACTTTGACAACGCATGTTCCTGATGTCAGGGCATTTCCAATTGTCAGGTCTTGTTTGGAATCTGCAGCGGTTGCAGAAAGTGAAGCAAAAAGTGTAAGGGCAGCTACATATTTTAACATGGACATCTCCTAGTATTGTATAATGCTTTTAAAACATCGTTTGTTCACTTTATTTTCGTTTTACCGAGCAGGATCGGTGAACTCACGATCCTGCTCGGAAATTTTTTGGTTAAGCGTTCAGCAAACGCTTACTAAATCAGTCCTTCAAGTCCGCGAGAATTTCGCGTTCCATGGCTGTGAACGCCATGGGTTTGCTTTTTGAACAAAAACGGCCGGAATCGACGCCGTCATTGAGTCTGGTAACTAATTCTTCGCTCGTAATGTCAGCTCTGATCGCCATAGCCTTGTCCAAGAGTTTCTTGAATTTCTTTGACTGACTAAGCGCCTTGGCGTCGACTGGAAGACCCGCCTCGGCAAGGTCTCCTGCAACCAGGATTGCATGAAGAAGTGTGTATCTGGCTCCCCGGACGTCGGCTACAATAACTGCACTCGCCGCTCCGGCCGCTGCGACTAGTCCAATCCCTGAAGCGGATCCGAGCGTCGCACCAGCTGCCATCGAAAAATCAAAAATGGCACCTGCAACGCCAAAGGCGGCTTCTCCGGCACCAATACGGCCCCATGGGCCATTTGAGTTAATTGTACGTCCATATTCGTAGAGAAAGTTGTTAGTTACTTTTTCCGCATGGTCATATTGAAGCTGTCTGCAATCAGCAAAGGCGTTTGATCCGAAAGCAAAAGCCAACATTGAGATCATTAAAAATTTCATATTTACTCGTCTCGAAGTCCTTTGTTTAATCGAGCGTCGCCGGACTTGAGGCTGCTCCGCAAAAGTAGGGCCATCCTACCAATTGTTATTCAATGAGTCAACCTTTTTATCTATATTTTGTGTAAAAATGAATCAGGGGGGAATAAAGACTTTATTTAGTATGGATTTAGAGTTGAATTTTAGAAAACTCAGGCCGCTGTTCCCGCTTCCCGAATTGATCGAGAGCCTGGGTCACCGCCTGATATCCGCTCCAGATTCCGAGCTTTGGATAGACTTCTTCGTTCGAGATGAAGAGATTCTGGACTGAGGTCTGGAAGCCAAGAGAGGATCCCGCGCCGTAATTCAGGAGATCCGCCGGAATGCGTTTTAGCTCCTGAAATGGATAGAGTCCCGGGAGTTCAACCGACATGGCACGCTCTGGATCTCTCAGGTCCGGAGTGACTTTTTTGATGTTGTAGGAAAGGTCTGGAAGGAGATTTTCAGCCACCCGGAGCATCCGCTCAGCAAGGCGCCTCTGCTCTCCCCGATCCATTGAAGTAATGGAAAGCGGAAGCGAAGTCTTCAGACGAAAATGCCCCGGAGACTCGTGATTGATCTCGAGGATCGGAGCGTCCTTTTCAACATAGATCATCTTGGTCGTCAGCCCCACAGGCAGGAAATCGAGACCACATTCAAAGACGATTTCAAAATTCCAGGAGATGGGTGCTGACTTGAGAGAAAGACGCTCGTTGAAAAAAGTATTCAGAATCTCCACTTGAGCATTCAGGAAACAAGCTTTCACCGCGATCATTTTAGACGTGCCGGTCAGTTGCACGCCTACGAGTGACTTGCGGTCGACGAAGACCTGTTTAAGACTTCGGAGAGGCGCAATGCTCGCCCCCTGCGCTTTCAGGGACTGAAGCATAAAGCGATTCAACCACCCTTTTTCCTTCTCAAAATAAACAGTGTCGAAAAGCTGACTTGAAATCAGAGCCCAGTCATCTGGAAGTGAGGGTCCGGTTTCAGCGCCGCGGACTAGGTAAGCGAGCCCGCGAAGGAGGTCCGTCTTCGGCACTTCGCCCGCCTTCAGGGGGGCGCCATAATTGAAATGAATTTCGTCCTGGAACTCGGCTTGGGTGGGCGAAACCCGAACGCGTTTGCCGCCTGCGAGAATCTGAATCGGATTTGATTCGCGGCTGATAGAGTCACTTTCAGGAATCTGGAACGCAGCTGCGACCGAACGAGGAAGAACATTCGCTCCGTGATCAAATCCCATCGGGATGATCAAAACCTTCTGGCCAAGCGAAAGCAGCTGCTTTGCAGCCCACAAACCTGCAGGATGCTCGCCCAGGATCACGAAATCGTAAGAGTGACTCAGTTCCATTCTCTCAATCCTATCGAATCCGCAGACACTCTTCAAGGAGGGTCCGGTAGCGTTCCCGCTTTTCGGCCACTGAAGGGTAAGTCCGCTTGATGTTGGTTT
>OULT01000004.1_pt1 | contig 4403 bp, 3 predicted proteins | sample 1690931 | NCBI WGS metagenome assembly OULT01 (sample SAMEA3914819, study PRJEB12502) | metagenome | biome: forest; material: soil | place: Canada | collected 2010-06-26 | depth 0.3 m | reverse complement strand
TTTGGTTCCCGAGACCTGACTCCCGAAGGCAGCTAATGCTGCACCACTCGATGCGGTCAGATTCGAAACCAGATTGGCTGTGGCACTCGTTCCTGAAGCTGCCACCCAAGTTCCGGCAGTCCACCAATACCAAGTCGCCGTGCCGTAGGAAGTACCCACACCAAGATTGTAGAGCACTCCGCCCCCGCTGCAGGAACCGGTTCCCAGCGTTTCAACTGCGCCAGAGAGCGAATGATAATTGATTCCTGTGTGCGTGATGACTGTTGGAGCTGCGGAAGGATCATAATGATCAGGTCCAATGTTTGTACTTTTTAATTCCGGTGAACAAGCGACGTGAGTCGTGCCGCCATCATAGGTGCAATTGGAAGTTCCAGTATCATCACTCTCCAAAACCGCACGGTACTGAAAGTAACGATTCGGTGCTGGAGTGGGAGTGGAAAAGTTTGCGAAGGTCATTGATGGCGCAGAAGCACTCACCGCGCCAGTGGGAACATTATTTGTAACATCATAGGTTGCAGTACTATTGAGTTCTGAATAGTAACTGGAATTAGTCCCGTCCGGACCTTGCCAATTCAGACCGCTCGGATCATCGGTGCAATTCGTGGCACTACAGCTTCTCACCTGATATTTAATCCGGTTGGCGCCTCGTCGATAGAGTCCGAGAATTTCTTTTGGATCAAGCGCTCGATTCCAGAAGGCCGCTTCATCGATCCGCCCTGGAAAACCCTGTGCCGGATGCGAGATAACCGTGTTGAGAGTTGGAACAACGGGTGTTCCCGTCCCAGTGGCAACCGAAGTACCGTTCGCATACAAGGTCCAGACGGTTCCTGATTGAACAAGAGCGAGATGAGTCCATTGATTGAGTGAAAGGGAATAAGATCCAGCCGTCAGGGCATTCCCCGATACTCCACCTAAAAGCACTTGCACCTGGGTGCCACCATCAGAAACAAAAAGCCCGTAGCCATCGGTATTTGTATTTCCGTTGTAATACAGAATCGGGCCCGTTACAGCGGTCGCAGTCATGTAGACCCAGATGGACATCGTGATCGAGGTGGTCTGGGTGGATACCAGCGGAAAGATCATTCCAGAAACCGCCGTGGTGGTGACTGCCGAATTCAGCACTCCGGAAGATCCAAAGCTCATATTCCAGAAAGAGTCTCCGTCGAAACCATTTGAAGAAGAGTCCTTCACAGTACCTGTTCCAACTACAGTTCCAACGGGTTCATCCAGATGCCATAATGCTGCAAGGCCTGTCGCCAGACTGGAGTCCCCACTGACGCCGCCGGAATCAACCAGCGCCGAATAGCCTGCCTGTGTTTCATTCGTAAGAGGAATTTCTTTCTGAAATGGCAACGTCGGCTTCCAGGAAAGCGAAGTCCAGTTCGAACCATTTAAAATTCCGTCCATGACTCGGGAAACAAATGCGCCAGAGTGCACTGGAGCCTGATGAGTATAAAGAGTGACAACATCGTCAGCACTCAAGCCCACATTCCAAAACGCGATGTCATCCAAAGTTCCGTTGAAATACCCCGGAGTGCTTCCGATCCGGGCAATTGCAAACGAACCTCCCGGATTCACACTGCTTGCATTTGCCTGCGACGTTACAAATTTTCCGTCGATATAAATCAGGATCGTTCCGCTGACTCGAGTCACGACGAGGTGATGAAAAACTCCGTCATTATAGGTTCCGCTCGTAGTGGTGCTATTTGAAATCGCGCCCACAGCATGAAAAGTCGAAAAACTCGCTGCTCCAGCGTTCAGGCCCATTCCGTAAGAATCCCCTGCTCCGTTGGATTGCCCGAAAAGCGGCTTCAGGCCACCGGCGGTGCTTTTGAACCAGGCCTGAAACGCGAAGTCTCCAGTTCCCAGCTGATACGTGGTTGGATCAGCCACACTGACATAATCATCCGTACCGTCGAAAACAAGCCCTGTTCCCACCTGTCCTTGAACATAAGCGAGACCACTCGCATTGGTGTTACCCGCAATTCCGCCTGTTCCGACGGTTGCAGGCACACTCGCACCGGTTGATACGGAGCCCGATCCATTCAACTTCCAATAGCCTTTAATGCTCGACCATTTCGGCGTCCACGCGGAACTGAGTTCGTAGATCGAAGGTACAATTTGATTTGCACAGGCAGCTGAAGTCCCGTTGCATCCCCCGTGATTACTCAATCTCACGAAATGATTTGTACTATCCCAGGCAAGCCCGGAAAAACTTCCGCCATCAAAGCCGGCGCTTCCGGTTCCAGTGGTATTATTCAAATCATCCGTCTGACTGAGCGGCATCAATTCACAAATTCCGCCCGGACCGTTGAAATCAATTTTTGTATTATCGTATTCAAAGGTCGAAGAATTTGCGGCAATCAGATTCCAGACGTTTCCGGTTAAAGGTACTGGTGTCACAGGCGCAGAAGGACTCACGATTGATTGGCGAAGATTGAGCGGAACGACTTTTAACTTGAGAGAGCAACCGGTCAGGACAAGCGCGCACACGAATCCAACGAGCCCGCGAGATAGCTCCCGCTTCTTGTAACCGACTGTGCCCGGCTGTTCAGGTGATTTAAACCATCTCTCCACCTTGTGCTTATCGGAACAATCGTTAGGTAAATGAAGGACTTATGAGGGGTTTTATCCACAAAAAACTCTTTTAATTTCAATTACTTGCCAATGAAAAACAATCTTAACTTTCGGTAAAATCCAATCAAAGGTAAACGATTCCAAGGACACTCTCTCGAAGCCCTACTCGTCTGTGTCGAGTCTGAAGAAGTTCACATTCAGGTTATAGACCGAATCATGATCCAACCCACCTTCAAACTTCAAACAAAACTCCCGACGGAACTTTGAGATGAACTCGTGCACTTCTTCCATATCTGATTTTCGAAATCGAACAACGGTATTAGAAAAACTACGCGTCCCTTTGGGTTGGGTGACAACCGCTTCACGCGCTTTACCGATCATGGTCTGATGGAGTGCGCGCGCCGGCTCAAATGCCCCTGTGGGAAGCTCCACATAGTCCCGCTTTACAATCAACTGACCGTCTTTGATTTCGATGATTTTAAGTTTTTGAAATGACTCAAGCGCAATCGTTGCTTCATCAGAAGTGATTCCAAGTTTCTTTGCAATCCAATCAGGATCCAAAGATGCTCCCTTGATTTTAATCAACTCCATGACCGGATAGTTATACCACATGCAAATCTGCTCATATTCCTCTTTCGAAAGAACATTGAAGCGCGTGTTCAGGAGTACGGCTTTTTGCATGATTTCCAGTTTTTTTGCCGAACTTCTAACCGTCTTCAATCTGGAAATGTATGAACAATATTTTCGTTCGTTTGCATTCAACCCGATCTTTTTTGCGATCTTCTCAATCAGTGCGGGTGAACCCGGGGACTCTTCCTTCATCAAAGAGTGAAGAGTTGAATGGGATAAACCGAGGTATTTTGCATAGGCCCGTAAAGAGTACCCATTCCTGGCGAGTTTCTTTTGTTCAAAATCCTGCAATATAACACCTGCCAAAGCTCCTGTTCCATGAGTCTTCATGACATAATTCTGTCATTCTTTCTTAAAACAGCCATACTGATTCTCATTTTTAAATTTTTTCATGTCCGAACGGGTAGCGCCATCTTCCGACCACTTTTTGGCCTTAAACGTCATTTTCCCTTGAGTCCCTAACGATTGGTTCCGACAATATAAAGAGTGAGGAATAATCATCTTTATTATTCAAACTTTCATTGTCCGAACGAAGCGAAAGCACTCCGATAACTTAGGAAAGAGGATATTTATGAGATCTGGCAACGTTTCTTTGATTCTTACAAGCGTAATCCTGAGCTTATCAATCGGGGCATGCTCCACGGCCCCCAAGATCGCCAAAAGCACTTCAAGCACAACATCAAGTACGAACCGCAAGGTTGCCAACGAAGGCGGCGGAAGCACCGGGGATAATGCCGTCAACCCGGACAATCACCCAAACGACGCTTTTCCACCGAATGCCCAATCTCCAAAGTACTACTACGACGTCAATATCGAAGATGATGCCAGCTACACCATCTATGACAACCTCTGCGTCAGTTTCGAGGAAACTGGTGAATGGACTCATGCGAGTCCGGAGTTTGCGCTAAGATTCACCTTTTTGCCTTGGAGCGACTCCTCCCTGAAAAAAACAATCTTAGTCAAAAACACCCCTTGGACAGCCATCACCCATGACGTCAGGGAAAAACTGTGTTTTCCCCTTCATGACAACGAAATAAAAGCCGGACAATATTCGGTAGGCGTTGAAATTCTAATCAATGGCAATACCAACCCACGCGCTAGAAAATCCTGGCAGCTTCTGAACATCTATCCGATTCAGTCTGAATAACTGGTTGTTTTGAAAAAACCCCCGGTCGGTATCTCTACCGTTCCGGGGG
>OULT01000029.1_pt1 | contig 5983 bp, 7 predicted proteins | sample 1690931 | NCBI WGS metagenome assembly OULT01 (sample SAMEA3914819, study PRJEB12502) | metagenome | biome: forest; material: soil | place: Canada | collected 2010-06-26 | depth 0.3 m | reverse complement strand
CAGTGAATGGCACCATGTCGCCATTTTGGATCTCACGACAACTCGGGATTTTGTGAGTGATCCAAAGTGGATCGCCGGGCAACTCGGCATTTCAAGTGTAGCCGTCCGCGAGGCGATTGAAAGACTCCTGGTTCTTGGTCTTTTAAAACAAATCGGAACAAGTTTAGCGAAAACAGATTTGCATCTCCGTTTTACAGCACAAAAATCCGAGAAGGCAGTCCGTAACTTTCATCAACAGATGCTTCAGAAGGCCCGCGATGAGCTTTTGAAAACTGACGATGCCGCATTTAAAAGAAGAAGAATCAGCGGTACTACAATTGCTGTCAGCTCCAAACACCTTGGCGAAGCTTTCGAGAGAATTCAGCAGTTTCAAAAAGACATGGCTGGATTTCTAACCAGTGACGAAGCCGATTCCGTTTACCAGTTGAATGTTCAACTGTTCCCATTAACCCCGCAACAGACACAGAAAGGTTCGTGATCCATGCAATACAAAAAGGCGATGAGCTTTATTTTTATAATTTTTTTTAGTTCTTTGAGTCAGGCCAACGCAGGTGGTTCAACTACAATGCCTGGAGGCGGAGACGAAATAGAAATCGAAGTCTGGTCCCTTGCTCACAAAGCCAACGCTGTGTTGGCCGATAGCTGTCAGGATATTCATGAGTTTGACGGAGTTAATCAAAAGCCTTGTGGAGCCGATGTCTATCAACAACTGACCCAGGCACTGACTGGACAGATCAACATCCAACTTCAAGTTGTGACGGAACCCCTCGAGAGTGACGGGGAGCTAAAAACGGCTTTGAATGATCCAGATTTAAAGCTGATCAAAATCAATCGAGCCCGTTGGCAGGCGATCACGTCAGATTCTGGCAAAATTTCAATCCTTTCCCACGAATTCCTGGGCGTCATTGGGAGTAAAATTGACCTCAGCTACCGGATTTCATCTCAGATCGCTAATTTCATGATTGACCGGGCATGGAAATGCTCGGCTCATTGCGGTTATGTCGTCAGCCTGCCAACTCAAGTTTATGAAAGGTACCAGGTTGTATCGACATTCGGTAGTGTTGAAGGCGAGGCCTTTGAGAAGTTAGTCAACTACGTCTGTGATCCTGTCGACCGTATGCCAACTCTTTATGCAAGCGTTGAATGGGACGGAACGGATTATAAGAAAATCCCACCTACACAAGAGGGTGCGTGTTACAAGGTCGGATATTAAGATAACGCTCTTCAAAATATTTCCGGGCAAGATCGTAAGTTCACCGATTCTGCCCGGAAAAATAAAAACAATGTGAACAAATGATGTTTTAAAAACATTAGATTAACGAATGGAGAATTTTATGAAACGTATGAAACACTTGATTCTTGCGGCACTGATTTTTGGAACACTTCCTGCTCAAGCTGCTGTGCTTACTTGCGGAGTGGATACAATGGACGAAGCCGACCATCAAGATCAACAAACTGGAATCGTGGAAAGCATCAAAGGCAACTGTTCGTCACATAAAGTTGCTCTCAAAAATGACAGTGGTTGGGACTCTTCGAAACTAACCTTTGAAATCAAAGGCGTGGGGCTGGGGGCTCGATTCGCGTCCTACGAAGGAATGGTGCTTACCTGCCCTACCGCTCTCAGTGGGAATCTCACTAAACGACCGTTTTTTGGGCTTAATGCAAGCGCTGCTGTACTGATTGGCGGCCCGGATGTCGGTATTTTTGCAAATGGGCATGGTGGTATTTGTTTCCTTACTGGTTTTCAAGTTTTGGGGATCGGAGTGGGGATTTCCGGCGCGAAACTGACCTTCGATGAAGTTCCACAACCGCAGAACGACTAATCTTGATGATCATGAAATAACCAGATCAACGTGCTAAAAGCGCATTTTGAAATAAACATTTTCTAAACGGCTCCCCCCTTACGAAGTAGGCCCTTTTTCTTTGCCGCTAGAAACTTATTGGATAATCGCAATATTCACCTGAGCTGCACGCTCACCACGCAATACACTGGAGAGCATTGCCACGCCCTGCTCCGTGAAACCATAAGGGAAATATTTTCTGTGCTGTCCCCGCCCTTCCTTTAAGATCACAATTTGTGATCTTAAAGATTCGTACTCAATCTCGGTAAGCTGGAACATGAAATCTGAAGGGAAACGGTTTTCGTTACGTTTTACCGCTTGGTTAAGGGCTCTAAGCTCCACCTCGTACATATCCGCCAAATCACTATCCAGCATCACCCGATGTCCCCGAATAAAGTAAATTCGTTGACCAATTTCCTTCAGCGTCAAATCCGGTCCCATGATGTTTCTCCTTTTTGAGACTCCAGCTTGGGGATTCGATCAAAGGTTCTCAGGAAGGATCCGTTTGGAACAATAGGACTTCTTTCCGGACTTGGAATGATAGGGGCCTGGGGGTTTTGATTCGAGCAGTGGATTCGCATAGCCGTTCCTTTTCAAGAACCGGGCCGAGCCAGCGCCGCGCTTTCGTCAAGTCCTCAACTGAGAGCGAATCACTTTACGATCAATGTTTGATCTTTTGCGGCCGTTCGGCACCTTGGATAATACTGGCCATCATCTTTTTTATTTGCCCAACAATAGATAGGCGCATTAACTCCGCCGCCACTCTCTAAAAACCATGCATTCTCACTGGCCTGCGAGAATGGCAGCGTAGTAGTTGAACAAGCAGAAAAAACAAAAACAAACAATAAACTCAAAAAATGTATTTTTACCATTTCATTCCCTTTCATCCTAAACCTAGAAGCGAACGACCCCTGCAATCATCAGATCAAAAAGATTGCCCCCATTCGCATATCGATTACCGAACGCATGGACGTAGCTCACGTCTGGCAACAAGGAGAATTGATCCCCAATAGAAATCTCGTAACCAAGCCCTGCTCCCAATACAAACTGAGTAGCGCTTTGGTCCACATAAACAGTACGTGTCGGAGTTCCAAAAACAGCAGTCCCGCTAACAGTAGAAAAAAGCATCCCGATCTGCGGACCACAATATAAACCCGTTCCGCCAATCTTTCTCAACTGTGGTTGAGCAGCAAGTAAGTTGTAGGAAGCATCTGCGTTTATAGTGGCTCCGGATGAATCAGATAGATTCACCGATTGTGATGCGTGAATATAGGAAACACTCAGTCCAAAAAAATTCATCTCGCGGCTAAAGTCCATTCCAGCTTTAACCCCATATGAAAAGAATGCTTGTTGCGCGATATCGGAATCCAAATCAATTGCCACCCCCAACTGTGGGCCGAAATAGAATCTTTTTTCATTTCTCATGTTTGAATTTAAAGTTTCAGCGGAGACTGTATCGCTGCTTGATCGACCTTCTGATGAGCCCAGAGCGCTGCTAGAGGTGACCTCACTTCCTGCAAATGCTCTACATGAAATTAGCAGCAAAGCGAAAATAACCATCTTCATAATAATGCCTATCGGCATATTCGTGACTAACTTAATGCCGCTGCATAAATTTACCGCTCTCCAAAATGTCAAAAGGTGCCTCATAACGCAGGGGTCGGCAGTTCAAGTCTGCTCCGAGCCACCCCTTCAATCATTGCGCTGCTCTGTCGCCAGGTCTTCGACAAAGACTCCCCTTGCTTCTTTCTTGCTCCCATCAAGATTCGTTCTAAACTCTAGCCATCATGAGCCTCTCCACCGTCTCTCTCTCCGTTCTCGATCTCGCCCCAATCCGAGAAGGAAAATCAATTTCCGAAACTTTTCAATCCTCACTCGAACTCGCAAAGCATGTTGAGCGACTGGGTTATCAGCGATTCTGGATGGCGGAACATCATAATCTGGAAGGAATCGCTAGTGCAGCGACTTCCGTGCTTCTTGGCTTTATCGCCGGAGGCACAAAAACCATTCGAATCGGATCAGGAGGCATCATGCTTCCGAATCACGCTCCTCTCGTCATCGCTGAACAATTCGGAACACTCGAGAATCTCTATCCGGGACGAATCGATCTTGGACTCGGACGAGCTCCCGGCACGGACGGGATCACCGCACGAGCGCTCCGGAGAAACCTTCAGTGGGAAACTGATTTCGGTGAACAAGTCGAAGAGCTTCAAAGTTATTTTGCGGAGCCAGCACCCGACCAGCGGATCAAGGCAATTCCGGGTTACGGTCTTTCCATTCCGCTCTGGATTCTGGGCTCAAGTCTTTACAGTGCAGAACTCGCAGCGAAAATGGGGCTCCCCTATGCTTTCGCAGGACACTTTGCACCCGAACAGATGCTGGAAGCCATTTCCCTCTACCGGGCTCGCTTCACACCTTCCGCAACCCATTCAAAACCCCGGGTCATGATCGGCATTCAAGCCATCGCTGCAGATACCGATGCCGAAGCAGAACAACTTGCGACAACACTTTATCAGCGTTTTCTAAATCTTATCCGCAATCAACGCATGAGCCTCAAGCCACCGGTTCCATCGATGGACGGACTCTGGAGTGAACCCGAGAAAGCGGCGCTCTTTTCCAAACTTCGTTACGCAGCCATCGGCGGGCCGGACAAGGTCAGACAAAAGCTGGAACAAGTGATCGAAGTAACCGGTGCCGACGAACTGATTCTGAATTCCGAGCCCTATGATCCGAAAGCCAGACTGCGGTCTTTTGAAATCATCCGAGGACTTCAACAGGCCTGAATTGGCCACATTCGATAATTTTATACATATTAAAACTATATAATTGCATTGCCTCTCCTTCCATGCGATAGTCCGCCACAGTTTTAGAGAAGGAGATTTTATGAACAGACTTTTAGTTGCCATGCTAGTCCTTGGATCCGTTCCCGCTTTCGCAGGAGACTTTGATTCGGATGTAAAACCAATCTGTCACATTCAATTCGGTGCCTCGTCAATGACCGACACTCCGAATGATAAAATGTATTACAGTGAAGACAACACAGGGCCTTTTCGACTGATTGAAAGCATCAAATCCACCACTTGGATCAATCCGAGCGTGCTTCTGAACACGGGAGTGGAAGCTCCTGCAAAAGAGACACTTGGCATGTGTCTCGAAACCGCTGCAAACAACGTAATCCTGGATCGCTACAGTCAGGACCTCGATAAGAGCCAAAACACGGCGATCGTCGCGTACAAGGACCAGAAATATCTACTCATCAAGATTAAGTAGAGACGACCTCGACGATGCCCAAACGCTCGGTTTTAAAACTTGAGCTTCGGATACTGCCCACTCACAATCGTCCAGTCAGACGAGCCTGCAGTCGGCCAGCCTGAGAAGGTGGATACCGTTTTCATCGCACTCGTGGTTTCACCCGTTCCTGCCACACCGGTACTCTGACCACTCGTAGTCTGATCCCAGAAGCAGGAAGTAACGGTGATGTTTGCCGTATTGAGGCCCATCAAACCACCGAGATGGGTGGGAGATCCGCCTGTTCCGGTAACTTTACCCACGGAATAGGAATCGGAAAGTGTCGCAGCCGGAATAACCGAGGTCACCTCGCCGATCAAACCCCCGATACTGGATGAACCCGAAACAGCACCGCTCGCGTAGGTGTTTGAAATCGGGGCACCAAACGAGGAGTCCAGAGCTCCGATCAGCCCGCCGACCCGTGAGGTCCCACTCACCGAACCGGTGGCATAACTTGCGGTGACAGAACACCCCGGGCAATACGCATGAACTCCGACCAAGCCCCCCACGGCGTCGACTCCACTCACGGTACCCGTCGCATAAGTATTCGCGATGTCTCCGTAGTCTGCGGCTCCGATCAGTCCACCGGCATAATCCGTGGTTGAGGTCACACTTCCAGTCGCGTAAGAATCACTCACGCCGCTTTTATTCGGGCCTCCATCAAGGAATCCGATCAGCCCCCCCATCCGGATCACATTTCCGGAGACCGCTCCGGTCGCATAGGAATGTTGAACGAACGCGTCTGTATCCGTTGCCCCGAGTAGACCGCCGATTTTGGTGCTGTTGCCGGTTACAGTTGCAGATGAATGGGAATAAGTGATGTAAGAGGAAACCGTTCCGTTTGCGATGACCGT
>OULT01000012.1_pt1 | contig 6415 bp, 5 predicted proteins | sample 1690931 | NCBI WGS metagenome assembly OULT01 (sample SAMEA3914819, study PRJEB12502) | metagenome | biome: forest; material: soil | place: Canada | collected 2010-06-26 | depth 0.3 m | reverse complement strand
GCGTATCCAAAGTTGAAGTATACGTTAGACTTTCTCCCGATCACCGAATGGATGAGAAAAAAAGTGAGAGCAAAAATCATGAGAACAGTTGAGTTCAAAAGAGGGGAGACTTGTTGATAAAACACAGCCTTTGCACGAATCTCGTTCAACCGATCGATTGACCCAATACGTGGAGCCCCCTTCCAAATACCAGCAAAATCAGATTTAAAACCGTTAACTGAAATTTCAACTTCTACTGGATGTCCTTTTTTCAAGCCCCCTAAATAGATTACGGGACCTACGCTAGAAAAATCCGCTGAGGAAAGGTCTATTTGATTTCCATCGACCTTAATTCCAGATAAACCAGCAACCGCTGGAATATAGAACCCCAAATCTGACCTTTTAGCCAGTTCGGCTACTTCGGACTCGGAGATAGAGTGAGTATAATAACCATCACAACATTGACTACGCGGAAGCTGGTCCATTAAAGAGCGGTCCAAACTCACACGTCTACTAACACCATTTTTAGAATGAAATATCCAGTCCGATTCCAAGGTTTTTAGTTCTTGGGCCATTGTAGTGGTCGAAAATAGAACAAGAGCCAGCAATAGAATCTTCATGCGGCTTTCCTATATTTTCGAACCATTATTTCTAGCGACTTCAATGAGTTTTCTAGAAATTCAGGTAAAATAGCTCGCGGACAAGCCCATGAAACCTCTTCGTATCCGCCTGAAACATCAAATCCGCTTTGGGTAAGATCTACGATCTGTTGCTCAGTCAAAGGGTTTTCGGAAAGGATAATGAATACAGCATCTGATTTGAATTTATCTATACTTGAAAGCAGGTTTGTCTGCGCATTTATTAACACTGAATTTAGGTATTGATCGATATGAGCGAATTGCCTGCCGCGGACCAAAACACTATCTTCGCATGCCTCTACAAGACACCCATTTTCTGACAATATGCCGAACACCTTTGAATCCCGATATGAAGTGGGATTAATCGGAGCCTCAGGAGGGTGCTCCTCTTTCATGATTAAATTCTTCCCTGTCTCCTCGGTCCTAACGGCTGCGTAATGAAACCATTCCTCCCAAAGGATGGAATTTGTTGCCTGGCTCTGTTTTTTTAAATAAAACTTTCTGAAGAAACGATTCAAAAATGGCTTATTTTTCAAAAAAAACGCTAAATGAACTTTACCATCTATCTGCTGTAAAATGTAGCGTGTGCGCCAACTATACATGGCTCTAGTGAAACCCATGAATTCGGGTTGATTGAAAACCGCGGCCGCTTGGGCCATCCAAACGGATCCCGCAGCATTACTAACACCAATTGTTGCAACAGGCTTTCCCCCTTCATATCCAATTACCATTGCACCGAGTGCAGGCCCGATAGAATCTACATTTTTCCACTCGGAGATGATTTGGTCTTTTGCTTTTGCAATAATCAATGCCATTTCTTGATCAGTATATCCAGTTGCCTCATATAGCCTGAACAGATCTTCATGCTTCTCAGGGGTCCTATAAGTCAAATTTGGATATTGGTGTGCCAGAAGAAAAGCTTGCCAAGTTTTTCGAGCATCCTGCGAGTGATCAAGCAATTGTAGCCCCAAACACTGGTCGCTATCAGAATGCAAAGTTCGATACACAACTCCAAATCGCAAAGGATGGTCACTTAACTTTAGAGTAATTTCTTTATCATTCTGCGCAATGGAAAGGGGTGCACTCACTCGCATTCCGAAGTCGCTTACTTCCAAGATGGAAAACTCACCAATTTTAATAGGGTGGATCGGAATACGCCGCCCAATACGATTTTTCTGTTGATAGAAATGAGCGCTCAAAGAAAGTATAAGGCCGTCTTCAAAGCCTTCTTCGTGAACTGAAACAACAAAAAAAACTGTTTCGAAGAGCTCAATCTCAAGCAACACTAGCTGTTGCGGTTGAAGTTTAATCGAAGACTCGATTCCAACAAATATCTCACTGAGGCTTTTTAAGCTTTCTTGGTCTCCCCAAATACCATTAATAGATTGCTGTTCACCATTCAACTCAAAATGACACCTAATCTTGACTAGTGTTCTAAACGTAACTAGGTCATCAAGTAGTTCGCTTATCTTCTCTTCGCTAATCGAGGTATACCCACCGTCAAAAACAGAAAAAAAATGTGGCAGATCTCTCCAACGTAAGATCTCACTTACGTCGCTCCCATTCGGCGCGACACATAGATCAAACACACCGTTTTCAGCGACTTGAACTATGCCTGACCAAAGTAGACCATGAATTTCATTTGAAATTTCTGCTTGGTACTCACCTTTTTCAATCTCACGCCCCTCGAACACTCCCGAATAGTTATCGAAAGCTAAAATCGGGAGATCCGTGTTCATTCGATTCAAACGCAGTTTGAGATTTTGAATGGTTTTGGGCTCGATCATCTTACCTTCTCTTCGGCCAAGCGATCAAAATTCTTAATTTTTCCGGCTAATTACGCAATTTTTGCTTCCAAAAAAAGAAATGGCTCCACTTGCAGCTAAGCGTCACTTAACCCACAAAAGTGAGGGTATCCTAGTTCTGAATCTTTTTAAACTCACTCTGCCGAGTCAATACAACCTTCTCAAGCGCAGCAAGAATTTTCTTCAACACATGCTCCGGCACTTCCTTCAAAAACGCTTCTGCCGAGAGCCCACCGTTATGCATCAACTTCGTCTTCTGATAGAGCGCAAGCACGCCATTACACTTCAACTCGTAAAACAAGTAGGCTGCGAGTGCGTTGGTCTTTCCGTCAAATCGTGCGCGTTCGCCGCGTCCATCCTTTAAAACAGTATAGATCACTTCTTCAATCTCAGCCCCTCCGAGAGTCTCGGGGCTCGGAAGAAATTCATCAATAGCGATCGGGTTATGCTCACGGCTTCGTCTCATCGCGCCGGTAAACATTTCATAAGGCGCGTCCCCACCGGTCAGAAGCGCAATGGCTTCCAGTACGGAGAGTGCAACCCCGATGGATTTCAGATAAATCTGTCCCATTCGTAAGTTATAGTTCGAGCGGCCATCGAGAACCTTGTCCGCTTTTCTGCCCTTTGAATACACATCCCAGAAGAGACGGCTTGAATCGAGCGTGTCGAGAAAGGTGATGTTTCCATAAACCGCGCGGCGGTATTCTGAAATTGAAAAATACATGTTTCGAAGCGGAGGATAACTCTCGTACATCACTTTCCAGGTGTTGGAAATATACGCTTCAAAAAGAGCTGAACCAAAGGACGCAAGATCAGTGTGAACGATTTCACAGCACTCGTTCACCATCTCATCATAAAAGGATTCGGGGAACGGTCCAAACTCAAGCGCTTTGGTAGCACTCTTCATTCGGACAACCAGCCTCTCAGCCGGGTTCTTCCCTTCGGCATCAATTCCAAGAAACGGAACTGTTGCGATCACGCAGGCAACTGCACGGAACATGATCTCAGGCTTAAGGTGTCCCTTCAGCTTCTGATACATGAGGAGTGCACTTAAAAATTCATTGAGCCCTTTGCTCGGAGTGAGGGTTTCCTCATGCTCCACCCCGAACATGATGCAAACTGCACGAAGCCACGGATCATTTGCCTGTTTAAGCGCATCGACCACGTTCAAGGAAAAGGAGTTGTCTGGAATGAAGGGATAAATCAGCTGGGAAAGCTCACGCCAGGTTGGATCCACCTGAACATAAATCACGTCATGGAAAAAGGCCGCAAGACGCGGAATCGGATCCTTCACGCGCGAGACTTCGAGAGAGTGTTCCGGGCGATGGTAATCACGCGAGTCACTTCCCATCGTGCGGATGAGAAAGATCGCAAGGGCTTCAACTTCAGAATCGCTCATCGTCAAACCAAGCTCAGTCACACTGAGCTTGATCTGCTTCGCAAATTCGTTCACTAACGACGTTTGTTTTTGAACAGTTCCCATCGGCTTCTCTTTCCTTTCGGAAAGGAGCACCAAAACACTTAAGTTTTAAATTCACAGGAATTCTCAATACTTGCTTAAAACAGGGGTTTAACGCATATAGCATGCCATTTATTCAACAAAATAAATATATTTTTACACACCCCATCAAAGCGAAAAGGAGTAAAATAAAAGAAGGAACAGAATCACCGCCAGGGTGGTTCGTTTTAAGAAAGAGGAAACAACGATGAAAATCACGATCACCTATAAACACCTGAAATCAACAGCAGGCATCGATGAAGTCACTCGGAAGAAATCGGAAAAGCTGAAAAAGTACTTCCGTGGAAACCTGAATCTCGATTGGAATTTCACGGTCGAGAAACAAGCCCAGATCGCCCATTGTCACCTCACGGGTGACCACATTGAATTTTTCGCGGAAGCGACGACCGATTCCATCTATAGCGCCATCGACGAAGTCGTGGCAGCGCTCGAACGACAGGTCCGCAAGAACAAGGAGCAGTATCACTCCCATAAGGGGGAGCCCCGACTTACAGATCTGAAAGTCTCCGCGTAGTTCTCTAATGTTAATTCGGCCGGCACCCCAACGTCCCTCTCCTAAGTTGGTGCCGGCCGTCTTTTATTTGACCCTTTAATTTTTCCTCAAGGACCTCTACAATGGGTCCATGAAAACATTCACACTCTCTCTCGCCGCTCTCGTGGCATTGGTGTTTGCTTCCCCTACCCAAGCCTGCGACTTCTGCATGATCGGCCAAGGCGTTAGCCCTTATCTCACTTCCTACGGTCGCGGACTCACCCTCGACGTGAACTCCGTCACCTCCGACAAACTTTACGACAAGACCAACCGGATCGATTCAAACGGAAAACAGGAATCCTGGCTCACTTACAGCCTGACTGGTTTCTATACCGTCGCCGAAGACTTCAACATCTCCGTCATCGTTCCTTATTCACTTAAAACCAATATTGATTTTGATGATGGTGTGAACACCGGTGAATTCACGAACGGCTTGGGCGACATCTCCGTCCTTGGTCGCTATACCTTCTTCCGCGATCACACCCTGACCAGCACCTGGGTGAACGGCGTAATCGCAGGCCTCAAGCTTCCTACCGGTTTAAGCACCTACTATGATGCCCAGAACAATCCGGTCGACCGTCATGCCCTTCCAGGTACCGGCTCCTTCGACTACATCTTTGGATTAAGCTCTGCTTACACTGTCGGTGGAACCTGGCAGCTCACCGCAGATATTGTAAACAACTTCGCTGGTCCCGGAAGCTGGAACGGACAGTACCATCGCTTCGGAAACTCCCTGAACTATGCGCTGAGAGGCTACTACAATCTTCTCTCCCCGAAGAACACCCCTGAAACCCTCTTCGTATTCTTAGGTGCATCCGGACAATCTGAAGGCAAGGAAACCGGCACCCAGACGGACGACGGCTACGACCCCAATCTCGTCAACCTCTCCACCGGTGGAACCGTTCTTTTTGGTGATGTGGGAATTTATTCAAATCTCTCCGCGAACACGATTCTGAACCTGAAGTTCTCAAAAGCCTGGTTTCATGACATGAACTTCGATTCAAATTTCGAAGCGGATCCGGCTGAAGATTATAAAATCTACGTCGCCCTTACTTATCTGTTTTAAAGATCTGGTCTAAGAGTTGTTCCAGATCAGGCACTCCAGACCAGTCTCTTGCGCCCATTGCCCGTGCAATCACTTTTCCGGAGGAATCAATGAAGTATGTCACGGGGATCCCCCAGGTTTGGTAAGTCTTGAGCGCCTCACCCGGAATCGCAATCGAACCCTTGATCGATCCCTTTGAAACCGGGAGCCGATCCAGAAATTTCTTCACCTGTTCTGCATTTTTCTCCTCATCCACTGCGATCGGGAGAAATACAATCTGTCTCTTTTGTCCTGACTGTTCGAGCTTCTTCAGACCGGGGATTTCTTTCTGACAAGAGGTGCACCAGGTCGCCCAGAGATGAAGCAGGATTGGCTTTCCGAAGTAATCCTTCAGCTCCCTCCGCTTCCCTTCCATGACAAACGGAAGATTAGGAGCGGTTTCGTTTAACTTCGCAAGACCGAGCTTCTTAAACGCGTCTTTCCGCGCATCGGCGTGAGCGGGCCCAGTCGCCAGCAGCACAAAAAGAAAAAGGGCCGAAAATTGTTTCAAAACCTGGGGCATACCCTGATTTTGAAGCAACTCGGCCCTGATTGAAAGTCAGAAATCTAGAAGCGGTAGTAAGCCGCCATGACAGCGCGGTTATCACGAGTCATCGCTCCGTCGCTTACGTAGTGGGTCGAGTATTGCGCCACTTCGAAAGCCAGACGAAGGTTCTTCGTGAAGTCATGAGCCACGTTGGCGAAATAGCTTTCGCTGCGATCATAGAGCTTGCTCGCGGTTTGATTCACTCCGCCTTTAAAGTCACCCATATTGCTTGAGAAAAGCTGACCGTAACCCACGGTTACAAAAGTGCTTGCGCAAGGGAAGTACTGAAGCTGGGTGTTCCAAGTGCGAAG
>OULT01000028.1_pt1 | contig 8075 bp, 9 predicted proteins | sample 1690931 | NCBI WGS metagenome assembly OULT01 (sample SAMEA3914819, study PRJEB12502) | metagenome | biome: forest; material: soil | place: Canada | collected 2010-06-26 | depth 0.3 m | reverse complement strand
TGGCGCTGGTGCCGGGCAATCACAGCTCCCAACGGAAAGATCTACTCCCTTGGAACCTTCGGTGTCAGCCCCACCCTGGAGTTTGATCCGATCACCGGGGCCACCCGGTTTTATCCAACTTATGCGGGAGAACACTGTGGTGCAGTCTTAGGCCCCGACGGAAAAATTTATAGCTTTCCGGACTCAACGACCGACGTCACAGAGTTCGATCCTGAGACAGGAATCCAGCACACCTATGACACAGGAGTAGTCCACGGAGGCTACACAGGAGTGCTCGCTCCGAACGGAAAAATCTACTCTCCGGGAGGAACCGGAAAATTGCTTGAGTTTGATACCGCAACAAAAGCCTTCCAATATTTAAGTGATCCTGATCCATCGCACGTTGCATTCTATGCGGAAGGAGGCATTCTCACTCCGCAGGGTAAGATCGTTTACGCCTCTTTCGCAACCAATTCACTTCTCGTGATCGATCCTCATGCCGCAAAAAACTTCCCGGAGAATGTGGCGCTTTCTCCTTGGCTTAACAGCACTCACTAGCGATTCAATCACAATCAGACTGCTCTAGTAATGCTTCTGAATCGATTCATCAGTGGTGTGGGAGCGACTCTTACCATTGTACTGACAATGATCAGGGGTGCTTTCATTTCGGATCGGATCATCCGTTGCAGCGCCACCCATTGATTTATCAAGAGGTGCTCCGGTACTGGCACCCGAAGGGCTGACAGGCGGTTCGTCGGAACGGGTGAAGCCACCGCCGGTCGAACTATTGGGATCAGCACTCGGTCTATCCTCGCCAAAAGAGTTGATTGCGACGACGAGGGATGCAAGCACAAGAGTAAATTTGAAAGCATTCATTGCTGGGCTCCTTTTTCTGCTGTTAATAAATACTGAGCAAAAGGTGGTCCAGAATGGGACTATTTCGTTTTTTTAACCTAATCCTTCGCTGACTCCCACACAGGCTTCGCCAGATCTTTTGAATAACTTCGAATGTCGGATGGCCAGTCGCCGATCAGGCTGAGGTACTTGCGTTTGTCTTTTGCGTAAAGAGCTCTCAAGGCCTCTTCGTAATGAGGTAAATTTCCGGCAAGAACTGACATGACTTTATAAGCTCGTTCTTGGGCGCTTTTGACACGTTCTTTTCCAGATGAGTCTTTTCTCGCGTCTTCAATCAATCGACGAATGGTCGCGGAGGCTCCTCCGTTTTGGGTGGAGAGCCATTCCCAATGGCGAGGGAGCAACGAGACTTCGCGCGCCACTACTCCGAGCTTCGGTCGGCCCGGGCCAGTGGAAGATGGAACTGATTCTGCGATCGGCATGAATACCTTCAGGCGCTCCAGAACATCCGACTCTGAACCGCTTAAATCGAGGTCCATTTCCTTTCCGGTGGAATCACTGAAAATCAGGACTGAAGCGGATGGGCTTTTTTTCAGTCGTCTTTTGATTTCAAGGGCTACTTCCTCGAGATTTCCCGAAGCCAGAACTTTTTCACCTTCAAATGCAGTATAGGTCAGAGCTGTCGTTTCCATGACATTAATTTTACCCGGGTATAATTAGAAAGTCAATTTTATCCGGGTAAAATTAGTTTACTAATAATCTTCACCAGTTAGAAAAAGGACTCCGTTTATTGGATGGATCGTAAATGAAATGGCGGTTGATTATTATTTTTGACCCGCGCTAAAATCAGAGACATGAAGAAGACAGAAAACATCGAAGTTGAACTCTATTCAAAACCCGAAATGACAGACGCTCTCACCGGCGCGCTCGATGGAGTAAAGAGCTTCTCCCCCGGTGAGGTATTCGAATATCTGCAATCGAAGTTTCCCCTCTACCCGCTTAAGTCAAAGGCACATGCCAAGACCGCTTCTTCCGTTGTTGGAATTCTTTCTGAACTAATGAGCGAAGGATCCCTGAGCAAAAGCGAATCCACTCAGGTGAATCTCTATCTTAAAACTCTGAATCAATGGATTGATCAATTTGAAGCAGAAGAAGCCGAGGAAGCCATTCTGGTTCAACCCAGCGCTAAAAAACCGGGAATTGCAGACGAAATTCTTGGGAATTTAAGAGCCGCAGTCGAAGCCGAAAAAGCGCGCTTGTTCTCCAAAATGAAGCCAGAAGAGACTGTCATTGAAGCAAATTATAAAAAGGTAAGAGCTGGAAAGTTAACAAAAGCGAATTAAATTAAAATGTGCACTTCCCCGGAATCATGGATACAATTTCGTCAATAGTTTGATTCCAAGGGGGGAACACATCATGACGATCTTATCCGTATTCGCTTTCATGCTATCTGGCGCACAAGCCAATCCACTTCATCTCATCGACACCGGCAACGGCCATCCATTCATGGCGACTGAAGCTCAAATGGAACAGTTAACCGAAAAGGCTCACAAGCAGCGCCGCTGCGGCGGTTTTTTCGATCTCACCCATGTCGATCCTGCACAAAATAAAATCAATCAGAAAAGCCTTCCAAACGTGGATGCGTTCACTCGTGCATTAGGCACCCGCCCACTCTCTCAAGCCGCATATCTTTCAGGAGCATTTTCACTTCTGGATGGGGCGCGCATCACCACTACCGTAAAAGCATTGGCGGCTTATAAAAACCGTTACTACCAATCCGAGTACGGAGTTCAAGCCGCGAACTGGATTGCTGACCAGTTTAGAGCACTCGGCGCGAACCGGAATGACGTGAAAGTTGAATTGTTTCAGCACTCGTTCAAACAGCCATCCGTCATTGCAACCATCGCAGGAACCGGTCCACACAAGGACGAAATCGTAGTCGTGGGCGGGCATGAAGATTCAATCAACGTAAGCGCGTACATCAATGCAAACGAAGCTTCGGCTCCAGGTGCAGATGACAACGCGACCGGCATCGCAACCGTGCTTGAAGTTTATCGGGTGATTCTTCAATCCGGATTCAAACCGGATCGCACGATTTCCTTCATGACTTACGCAGGTGAAGAAAAAGGTCTTTTGGGAAGTCAGGATATTGCGAATAAATACAAAAAAGACGGCAAACAAGTCGTCTCTGCTGTTCAATTCGACATGACTGGATTTAACGGTTCTCAGGATCAAGTAGTCTTCATGACCGACTACACCAATCCTGAACTGACCCAGTTCACTCAAAAACTGATGGACACCTATGTGAAGTCTCGCTGGACGACCGATCAGTGCGGCTACGCATGTTCGGACCACGCTTCGTGGAACCGCGCCGGTTATCCTTCAGTAATGCCGTTTGAAGCCAAGATGGATGAATACAATGAAAACATCCACTCGCCTAAAGATCTGTTCGAGATCCTCGACTTCACGCACTCAATGCATTTTACGAAGCTTGCGCTCTCGTTCGTCGCGGAACTTTCTGCAAACTAAAAATAAAAAAAAAGCCCTGGAGAATAAATCTCCAGGGCTTTTTTTTATAGCTTACTGAGCATCCGGGCTGGATTGACCAGAAGAGTCGATTGAACCTTTGTTCTCAGTCTTATTCACATCTTTTTGTTGTTTATGCTTGGTTGTTTTCTTAGTAGTGCTGCTAGAAGATGCGTCATCTGCTGCTCCGCCTACGTTTTTATTCAGGGAAGCATCATCCGGATTGGAGGTGGTGCTGCGCTCTGTAGTCGTAGTATCTGAACTTGTGTTACTGCCGGATTTCGCTTGATCGTTAGCGAAAGAAGGGGCAGCTGCTGCGATAGATGCAAGAATCAAGGTTACTTTTAATGTATTCATGAGTTTCTCCTTTTTTGGGGTTTGTAACTTTATTTGAGCAAGACTCAAGCCACTTGACGAATGGATGAGCTTAATCCCCAAAATTTTCTGAGGGGTGTTCGAGCTTGTAAGGGTTCAAGCGGTCGTACCTTGTATAATCCGATGGATATGGCTCGTACTTCTCTATGTTTCTATCCGCCGCACTTCCGCCATAGGACTTATTCAACGAACTCTCTCCAACATCTCCACCATACCGTGCCTGGTTTTCCTTTGTAGGCGCCAGCACTTCTCTGACTGCCGGTGGAGAATAAGGCTCATTATTATAAGCCCCATAGGTTCCGCTACCAACACATTGATCTGACACCGTCGCAGTGTCCATTGGGTGATCAGCCGCACGTACGGACGAGATCACAAAAAAAGAGGATAGTGCAGCCATAGATAGAAACAGTTTTGTCATTCTCATGCCCAGCTCCTTTGTTAAGATGATGCTAATGCATGTTTAAAAAGTGCAACGTTCAAGCCACACCCGATCACGATGGAAGCCCTTCAATAAAAAAAACCGCTGGAGATCACCCCAGCGGTTCCTTTAAACCTCAACAAAAAAGTAATTCTTAGAACAACCAGGCGATACCGAATCCACCGGTTTGGAAATAGCGGTGGTCAATGAAAGTCGCAATCCCGCCGGCGCCGTCTGACTGCTTGGTGCTTTCAAAGTAGAACGGATTGATCCAGAAGTTGAGCATCAGATGATTTCCAGCGAAGTAACGTTGGAATCCAACATAAGGACCAATCTTGTAAGTTCCGGAAACAGAAACGCCGCTTACTTTTTGTGCGAACTCAGGAGAGTATTCAGCACCAAAGCTCAGGTAGTTTGAGTGTTGAAGTGGAATGCGATATCCAACTTTGAACATGGTGTCGAGCTGAGTGGTGTTGTCGCTGTCGTTTTCATAGTGAGCAAAAGCACTCACTTCGAAGTTTTCAGAATAGAAAACAGGACCTGCTTTCAACAGATCATCAGTCACTGTACCCATCAAACCAAAACGACCTGTTTCGGTGAACTCGGCATCATCAGCGCGTGCAGTGTGCGCATTTGAAATCAGAAGTACTGCTCCTACGAACAAAACGGACATGCTTTTTCTAAAGAAATTACTATTCATTATTTTTCCTTTCAAGACGTTGTATGAGTTAAATTTTAACTTCCATCTGTGAGGAAAAGAACACAATTCTTACATCATTCCCTCGCTTGACAAACTCTTGTTAAAATTCTCCCACACCAATTTGCTGACGGCTGAAATGAAAAACGGAACCACCTCAGAGAGATGATTCCGTTTCGATTTTTTTTATTACAAGTCTTAGATTTCGAAATCTGCGCCGGCGAATACTGCTTTACCAACGGTGTTAGTACCCGTACGGGTCACGCCGAGAGTTGCACCCTGGTTGTTTGGAACGAAGTCCAGTTCGTATTCACCTTTCAGGGTGACTTTCTGGTTCATCGCGTAGTTCAAACCGATGATGTGTGAAGTCGTTTTACCTGGAGCAGAGATACCCAAGTCCTGGGTTGCCTGTGCGAAAGTGTAACGAGGAAGGAAATCACCAATGCGGTAACCGCCCAATACGTAACCAGCATTCGTGCGAGCAGCGAAAGGATGTCCGGTTCCGCCTGGGAACGCAGTAAAGGCTACCGGAGTTCCATTTGGATTGGCTGTGTAAGCGTACTCACCCCAGGAAACGATGTTGTATTTATCAAAACGATATCCTGCGGAATAAATCTGCTCGTGACCGCCGAAAGTTCCACCAGTAGTGGTGAAACCAGGAGCAACAGGGATTGCCGATGCAGTCAGACTAGCTGTGGTAAAGGATGCTTGAGCACGAAGTCTCCATCCATCGCCTTCCAGGCCAACGCGTGCACCGAACAGGTTTGAATATGCCTGGGTGATCGTAGAAGGAAGGTTGACATCAAGAAGTGGAGTTCCACCGAAAGCGGAAAATCCTAATTTACCAACACCAACATCAAATGAATGACTCACGGAAACACCATCGAATGTATTGAATGGTGCTACACGGTAAACTACATCCGGCATTACGCGGAATGGAAGCTCGTGGTGGTTGTTGATGAATTCAGACGCGGTCCAGATCGGAAAGCGCTGACGACCCACTTTAACAGAGGTTCCATCACTGAATTGATAACTGAGCATCGCCCATTGAGTGAAGACGTTATAGTTGGTGGACTGCGCGCCAGTGGAGCCAGTTGCAACTACTTCACTCGCAAACGTGAAACCATTGCCCAATTTTGCAGTCAAATCTGCACCAATGAGATTGAAGTTAGTGAAATCAACTTTGGTGTTGCTGAATCCGTACGGAAGAAGACCGGAGTCGAAGGCTTGACCGTAGTAAACACTACCGAAACCTTTTACAGAAAGATCCATGGATTCTGCTTTTGCAGCTGTTACCGAGGTGAGGCCCACCAAGGCCGAAAGTAATACTGGCTTGAGTATTTTATGCATATTTTTCCCTTATGTGATTGTAGTAAAACTCAATTCTTCTTTAACTATGTAAAGATTATAGAATCGCGCTAAACAATTCCGCAACTACATTATTATCAAAAATGAATTCTCGGAAAATTGTTCCAGCCCTATTATTCTACGGGGAATAGCGCGAAAAGTGCTTTCAACAATTCAGGCTTGTACCGGATCTTCGAAGGATCATCGACTTGTTCTTTTTTGATCTCTTTGATCGCATCCACCGGCGACACCATGGGAAGACCTGGTCTGACCTTCGTCAAGTGATCAAAGCGGTCAGCAAGCGCCAGGAGTTGCGCTTCCTTGCAAATGCGATCACCAAACAATCCGCTTGGAAAACCAGTGCCATTATAAAGTTCGTGGTGTTGTAAAATCATTTTCGTGACGATCTCGGGAGTCGAGATCTTTTTCGTTTTGATGAGATTGATCGACATTTCCGGATGTTTTTTATAGAGCACCAATTGGTCCGGATTCATTTGATCCTGCTCCAAAGCCTGTACTTCATGGGGAAGCTGGGATTTTCCGAGATCATGCAGAAGCCCCGCCAGCGCCATCTCCTCGGGCTTCCCGATTCCAGTCCCCATGGAAAACATCGCTGCCAGAGTGGAAACGTTGGACGAATGGGAGTAGTGCCCGCCAAACTCCCCGACCACCTGCTTGATCCGAAGGAACCAATCATCTTCAGCCCCTTGAATGATAAAGGAGGACACAATTCCCTCGCAGGTTTTTAAAACAGCTTGCCCGGTTTGAAAGGAAGCCGCTTCCTGAGAAAACATGTCACTCATCAAGGCCCGTACCGATTCCCCCATCTTGTCTCTTCGTTCGGTGGCGCTCATTGCGGTGTTTGAGCCGATTTGTCTCAGCTTTTTTCCCGAATACTCATAAAAACTTTTCATCTGCCCGAGAGGCACTTGAAGGCTGTTGATCTTGTTTTTCTTGATTTTCTCCAGGCGCTCTTGATCGATTTCATCACCGGCGTTGGAAATCCTGATGTATTTCTTATTGCCCGGAAGATAGAGATTCGTATCAAAGTCGAGCGTTTCCCCCGCAGCCAGGTCCAATATCTTAACAGAACGATAAACCTTTACTCCCGCTCCGGCCGAAGCAATCGCTTCAATGAGCCCTGTTTTGAGGAGTTCAAAATCCACCGGCATCAGGAAAGCGTCCGTGAATCCGTTTTTGATGAAGTCTTTTCGCTCAAAGCGCTCCACATCCTTGCAGCAGAGGAAAATGGGCGCGTCCTGGTAACTTCCCCGGAGAACTTGCGCCACTTCAATCGAGGCCTGGGTCGTGTCAGCCGCCGCGAGAATCACCGCGGGGGCCGGCTCAATCGGTTCCAGCAATGCCTCCAGATCAAGTCCCATTGAAGTAACGTCCGCGCTCTCCAGAGATTGCTTCAAAAGGAGCAGTGTATCGGAATCAATTCCGATTGTCAGGAGCCTTGGACGATTACTCATGTTGGGGAAACTCTTTCTTTATCAAGCACTCTCGATCATTTTCTTATGTACTGCTTCAAGTTTTTCCATCAGGGATTCTTTGGTAAACGGCTTGATCACGTAATTGCTTACACCCGCCTTGATCGCTTCTACAATCTGATGTTGCTCTGCTTCGGCTGTCACCAGGACGAAAGGTGTTTTTCCGAAACGCTTGTCACCGCGGACCCGTCTCAAAAAATCAATGCCGCTGCAATTTGGCATGTTCCAGTCGGAAATGATCAAACCGAAAGGAGGACTGGCACCAGTTACTGCCTCCCAGGCAAGCGCTCCATCGGCTGCTTCGGTGAGATCCGTAAATCCCAGTTCCTTGCAAACCTTCCCCACCATTTTTCTCATGGTCATCATGTCGTCTACGATCAAAATT
>OULT01000014.1_pt1 | contig 8469 bp, 6 predicted proteins | sample 1690931 | NCBI WGS metagenome assembly OULT01 (sample SAMEA3914819, study PRJEB12502) | metagenome | biome: forest; material: soil | place: Canada | collected 2010-06-26 | depth 0.3 m | reverse complement strand
GTTACCATTCCAAAGAAAAGAAGAGGTAAAGCTAAAATTAGTGAAATCAAAAGACAGGAACTGGAAGAGGTATACTCTATTGATCCTAAGTCTTGGGATAATGTCAAAAAGAAGTGGAAGCAAAGCAAATCGCTACTTACCAGGAGCGCCTTACTAAACACGCTTCATAGTGAATCCATTTGGGACGCCGATGAAGTACTGCGTTTTATTAGTCCTGCACCAGCGCCCTCAAATCTAAAAGTAGATCGCAAAATTAATGTTATACCTTCAGCATTTTCATCGTTCCCATTCGCTCTCATTCCTACTTCATTGATTAAAAAAATTCTAGTGCCCCACAAGAACTTAGACATCGCGTTTATTGGTTACGACAAACTAAGAAGAAACCTTATCTCATCTAGGGTTTCATCGACTTCAATGGACTTTTGCAAAATTGCAATGACTGAATTTAGAAGACAGACTTACAAACTATGGAAGAATCCGCTCACACGGCCACGGATTATAAACTGTATTCATGATGAGATCGCGATCGAGTGCGAGAAGGCAGATGCTTCACGGGTAGAAAAATTACTGAAGGACTGTATGGAGAACGAAAAACTGTTTGAAAAATATGTTGATCGAAAAAATGGGAGAAAGCTTCTCACAAAAATCACTGCTGAACTTGGTAGTGGGGATAACTACGCGAGCGCCAAGGACTAACTCAGACTCTTTAATCTTGGCGGAAATATTCATCCATCTCATCGCCTATTGAGTCCTCACCAACTTTGTCCATGTGCTTGTCGGTCATTGTAATTATATTTTTATTTAATTGTTCATCGAGCGCAGTCAAAGAGGACGAGTAAGCTTGGCAAGTGAATCCTTTAATCGGCGATTTCCACGGTCGGCAATCTGCATAGAAGCGTTTGTTGGTGCCAGGGAAATTTAATGTTTTACACGCCTTTGCTTTCCTTGAAGTCACATCTTGCAAATGACGATCGAGCACATTGCGCAACGAGTTTAAAACTTGGTTGCATGTCAGACCAGTGCTCTTTATGAGTCGTTTTACAAGAACATCAGAAATTTGATAAATGCCCATCGGTGTTCCGATTCAAAAAGTTGTGAGTGGTGCACCCTGCCCGACTTGAACGGGCGACCAATCCGTTCACGTTTGTGTTACTTTCGTAACTCCGTAGACTATCTCATCACCCTTCGACCATTGATTACATCATCATCAGTGCGTTAGGGTGGGCGGCGCTAGTGGGAGCTTATTGATTGGCTTCTCACTCCCTAGTCGTTGCACCTTCTCGGATACTTTCATGCCGTTCTCCGAGCTTGGCTCAAGATTGCCCTGGCTTTCGCTTTAGGTTTCCTTGAATTCACCGCCTTCATTTTATCGATTACTCGATAAACGCACCATGTTGATGAGCGGACCGCTCTAACCAGCTGAGCTAAGGGTGCACATAACACTCCTCACAAAGGTATTTTAAAAATGAAAAAATTACAATAACCCTTATGCATCTTTGAAGAAAAGTAAATTACCCGGTCTTTTTAAGTGGGATCACCGTGCCTGGATCAAACACTTCGTCACCAAATACCCGATCATCATGCAAATAACCCATCGTCGTTTCGATGCTCTCGTGTCCAGCGGCTAGCTGCACATCACGAGGAACCACATCTTTCAAACGAATGGCTTTGGTCATCCAAGTGTGACGAATGTCATGAATGTCATAGTCAAAACCAAGTTTGCCCATGTACTCAGCCCATCGCTTACTAAAAGTATCGGGGTGCATGAGCGGTCCAATTTTATTGACCCAATTATATGCAACGAGTGGGTCACAAAACCAATGTGGAACCCGGCGCTCTTTTCTTCCCTTGAGCGGTCCGTAACCAGGCTTGTGTGGTTCTGGCAAGTTGGTTAGTTGTCGTACTATTTTCAAACAATCTTTTCTGATGCTTGTCGGATCTATTGCCATTGATTCGCTTCTTCGCAAACCGTAGTAATAGGAAATCCATACCCAAGGAGCAATGTCTTCAGGCAACTTTTTTGAAATTACTTTCCAGTCTTCATCCTTAATAAATTTTCGATCAACGGTCTCACCATTCATTCGCCTGCGCGCCTCGAGTTCTCGGTATCCTGCGCGAGTAATCGGTACGAACCGAAGAGGCGGAACTTCGTCCGGGCGCCTCTGGTGAAGAAAAGCCATGAATCTATTCGCGCCATTTACAATCGCACGAAGTGTTTTCTCACCGCGCACTTCACCTTTAGGAAAGAGGCGCCATTTCTCTTCAAAGAAAACATCATCACCGTCAATTTTATTTAGTAAAGCTTTTGCCCAAACATTCTGATGTCGATGCCACTTCAATGGGTCGGCCATGTTCATTTTTATAATGAAGAAGCCAAAAAAATATCGCTGAATATTAGAGAACTCATTGAGTGCATGTTTGCGGCTTGGTACTTGAACTTGAAGATGTTCAAGGTACTCAATTAGAAGTTCATTTGAAATGTAAGCGTGCTTGAATTTGACGGCAAGTTTTGCACGTCTCTCTGCCGGGTCTTCACCATTTAGGCGAATGACGAAATTTTGGAGTTCCTTAAGGCTGGTTCGCAAATGTGCGTATTTTTTGACGGGGTATCGCTCGTAGACTTTTTTGCCGTTGGAATAGGTAACCCAACGGCGTACACGTGAAATTAAACGATCTCCGTCTTTTTCCTGTACTATAACCCACCTATTGAATTTGGTGCCTTCGGGGTATTGCTTTTCGTTCGCCATGTTTATTACCATCTTTCTTTTTATCGGTTGAGAGATGGTAAAACCTAACCAGGAAGGCACCTTTTATAACCAGGTACCATTACACAGAATTTATGGAATTATTGAATCGAATCAGCAGTTTATACTGAATGAACGCAGGCCTGTCCGGCATAAAGGGTAGAAAAGACAAAGAGTTGCACCGTCAATGAAGTGATGATTCGATTGGTTTACTACAACTAACGAATTATCAACACCACGGACAGGTGCAACCCTATGAAGAAGAGTGGCAAGGGAGTTTGCCTTTTTCAACTCATTCCTAAAAAAGAATTTAAAACCCTCTGTGATCGCCACAAAATCAATAAAGGGACTCGATCACTCACCGCGCAAATCCAAGTCTGGGCTTTAGTCCAGGCCTACGTTTTAAAACTCGATTCACTTCGTGAAATTGAATTGGTTCTGAAGATTCCGCGCTCCACTTTAAGCGATGCCAATATTAATCGTAAGAGCAGTTTTTTTGAAGAACTCTGCAGACTGGTCCTTTGGAAAATCCAAGAGGAGATGAAGGGAGGCCGTAAAATAAAAAGAGCAATCCGCACCTACCTCGCCATCGACTCGACCGAGATCAACGTCAATGGACGTTTATCGAAACTATTCAAATGGAAGCAAAAGCACTCTCGCACAAACAAGGCCTCAGCAAAACTCCACGCAGTGTGGAATGTTGATGAAGAATGGATTGATGATTTTATCATCACCGCAGGTAGAGTGCATGATGCTCAAGCTGCAAAAATGTTTAAATTTAAGCCAAAATGTACCTATATATTCGATCGAGCATATAATGAGTTTTTATTTTGGTGGAAGATCGTAGAAGCCAAAGCTCACTTTGTGAGCCGGTTAAAAAAATGCTCCTATAGCAAGTGGCGACGGAAGCTGATTTTAAAAGAGAACGAAGATAAGGTCGGAGTCATCTGGGATGATGAGTGGAAACCGAGCTACCCAGTGCTCCGGAAATTGCCATTTGTTGCAAAGGACTTTAAATTAAGACGTATTATTTACAAAGATCCCGAAACAAAAAAGGTATTCGACTTCATCACGTCCGACTTCGAAATATCAGGACAAGAAGTTGCGGATATTTATAAAAGGCGCTGGGCGGTGGAGCTTTTATTCCGTTGGCTAAAAGGTCATCTTGGAATTAGAGCGATTGATGCACGAGACACCAACGCCGCCGAGGTTCAACTTGCTATGGCAGTTCTCGTCCAACTCCTGGTCAGGCTCTATCGGCAAATCACAAAATTCAGAGGGACACTCTGGGAGTGCCTCAGATTACTCCGAGCCGAAGTAGTAAGGGCGGGACCACTTCCCCGTTTTATTCTATGAAATCAATGGGATTTAACCGGACAGGCCTGGAATGAACGGGGCTGGTCGATTTTACGTCCGAAAATTATGAGCGGACTGCTCTAACCAGCTGAGCTAAGGGCCCACCTAACAAGCGCACGAATGCACTCAAGCTCATGTTATCACCCTGAATTCCAAATACAAAGCTCCGGGTTACCACGCATGTCGTCGTAGTTGTGAGTCGTGGAAGTCAAAAAACAAGGATAGGGTCGCCTTAGGACGGCCATCCATGGCCTTGCTCCCATCCCCTGTTTTGACTCTGGCAAAAACAGGGGCACGCATCCTGCTCGGGAGAACCGCTGCGGCGACCCTATCCTTGTTTTTTGACTCCCACGACTCACCACCATCTCTTGATGGGGTGAGAAGCCAAAGCCAAAGAGAGAGGATTAAAGAAGAATAGGGAAGTAAGAGAGACCCGCGTCGTACACTTCCGAATTCCGAAATCTCGATTCAGGTATGGGCTCGTGGTGGTGTTTATTTTGAGGGGGACTTTAAAAACCGAGGGGTGGGTTCCCGCAGGGTTCTCCCAAGCGGGACGCGTGCCGCCGTTTTGATGTAATCAAAACGGTGGATGGGAGCAAGGCCAGGAAGGCCGTCCCAAGGGAACCCACCCCTCGGTTTTTAAAGTCCCCCTCAAAATAAAAAACTCCCGAAGGGCTCAACGCTGCACTAACTGAATGAAAGTCATCTCCTGAAATTCTGCCGGATGGGCAACCGAAACACTCACGGCTAAAATCATATTTCCAAGCAGGATATCCTGACCTGTCATGGTGATCCCGAGGCCGATCTGAACGGAAAATGCATCGGATGGCTTCCCTCCGATCAACGCCCCCATTTTCCAGAGATCAGTCAGGTATGCGTTCACATCGTTCTGGACGGACATCCAGGTAGTGGCGTCATTCGCTGCAAAGACATAAGGCATGAGGATGTAGGAGATGTCCCGCTTCAGCATCTGCATTGTTCTTCGAACAGCAATGTATCGATGATCATCAGAGCTTCCTTCACAGGTTCTCGCCCCCCAGACCACAACATCAGGAGCATTCGGGAAGATTCGAATCGGGTTAATTGCAACTCCGTTTAGCGGTGAGTTCAACTTCTGGTTGTCATCGTCATTAACCCTGTACTCAAGGCCTTTCACGCCCACAATAGAGACATTAGCCGGGGAATTCCAAACTTCACTCCCGAAAACCGCGTTAGTCATGATTCCAGCCATTGATCCCGAAGGCTCAATAAAACGAACGCTCTTGTCAGAAGCCGGATCCTCGGGAAGTAAATCGCTACATTTTTCTGCTGGATCAATTCAGGCGCGTTGTCCCTCCACTTGAACACAGGATCGGCACTTACAGATATTCCATCCGGCGGGCCCAATACATTCATGACTCCGGATGGCGTGTCGAGAATCAAAAAAGCGTTCCGCTCATTCACAAAATCGATCGCTTCTTTTCTGGCTACTCTCGCATCCGCTTCCTTCAGGGTTGCGATCCCGGGCAATATGAGGACATCAAACCGCTCCATCCCCAGGGAATAAATGCCGGTGCGTGCTCTTTCAGTTCCAACCCAGCCTGGAGGAATGATCCGATTGATCCATGCCTTCGTCCCACCATTCAGGAAAAACTGCTTGATCTGCAAATAGGCCCGGTTATCCGCACCGTAAGCCGGATTCAAGGAACCAAATGTCTTTTCAAACTCAGAAAGACTCGTAACGAAAACCGGTTGATTAACCGGCCCACTGGCGTACGCATCAACAAAAGCGGCGATATCCGACGGTGTCGACTGAAACACCTCTGCCCGCGCCCCGGATAAAGATCCGAAACCGGCAATCATCGTAATCAAAAGTAGTCTTAGAATTTTTTTCATAAATCTCCGCCCGCTCGGCCAAACCCTACTCCAGAGTAACGCGAGTCCAATAAAAATGGGAAATCTTCGAGACTTCCTGCCCGTAGTACAAGATCCTGTTTCACCTCCTCAAGACGGTGTTTATTTTGAGGGGGGATTTTAAAAACCAAGGGGTGGGTCGCCGCAGCGGTTCTCCCAAGCAGGATGCGTGCCTCCATTTTGATGCAATCAAAATGGAGGATGGGAGCAAGCCCAAGGATGGGCGTCCCAAGGCGACCCACCCCTTGGTTTTTAAAATCCCCCCTCAAAATAAAAAACCCCCGGAGGAAGTTCCTCCGAGGGCTTCAATTTCATTATGAGCAGCTAAGACTATTCGTCTTTTTTAACTGCGTTTTTGAGCTTGTCGCCAAGAAGGTCACCCATGGATGTACCTTTTTTGTTCTTGTCGCCCATGTAGCCTTCGTAGTTAGCGCGTTCTTCAGAACGGCCAAGTTGCTTGATGGAGAGACTGATACGGCGTTCTTTTGGTTCGATCGAGAGGATCTCGGTGCGAACTTTGTCGCCGAGTTTCACGATGTCAGCTGGCTTGTCTACGCGTTGTTCAGAAAGTTCTGATACGTAGATGAGACCTTCAACACCTTCTTCGAGTTCCATGAAGGCACCGAAGTCAGTGATTTTGGTCACAAGACCTTCAACTGATTGACCAACACGGTAACGGGACTTGATGTTTTCCCAAGGATCACGTTCAAGTTGTTTGATACCGAGTGAGAATTTCTCAGCTTGTTTGTCGATTCCGAGAACGACAGCTTTAACCTTGTCGCCTTTTTTGAATTTCTCAGATGGGTTGGTCACTTTTTTGTTCCAGGAAAGATCTGAAACGTGGATGAGACCGTCGATACCCATGCCGACGTCAACGAACATGCCGAAGTCAGTGATTGATTTGACTTCGCATTCGTCGATGATCGTGCCGATCGGGAATTTAACTTCGAGAGCATCCCAAGGGTTCTCTTGAAGTTGTTTCATTCCGAGGCTGATGCGTTTGTTGCGGGTGTCAACTTCGAGAACTTTACATTCTACAACGTCGCCCACTTTAACGAATTTACCAGGGTTTTTCACACGTTCAGTCCAGGACATTTCTGAAACGTGGATGAGACCTTCAACACCGTCGTCGAGTTCAACGAAAGCACCGTAGTCTTTGAGACTGACGATTTTTCCGTTAACCACTTTACCCACAGGGAATTTGTATTCTGCTTCTTCCCAAGGGTTTGGAGATACTTGTTTCAATCCGAGAGATACGCGCTCTTTTTCGCGGTCGTATTTCAAGATTTTAACTTTCACTTCATCGCCAACCTGGAAGAGTTCGCTAGGGTGCTTGATGCGGCCCCAGGACATGTCGGTGATGTGGAGAAGTCCGTCCATACCGCCCAAGTCAATGAATGCACCGTATTCAGTGATGTTTTTCACTGTACCGGCAACAACCATTCCCTCTTGCATTTGAGAGAGGGTTTCAGCGCGTTGAAGTTCGCGTTCCTGAGCAACAACTGCTTTACGGGAAAGAACGATGTTTCCGCGTTTTTTGTTGAATTTCAGGATTTTGAATTTCATTTTCTGACCGACGAACTTATCGAGGTTTTTCACCGCTTTGTTGTCGATTTGTGAGCCTGGAAGGAATGCCTTCACGCCGATGTCAACTGCGAGGCCGCCTTTGACTTTCGCGATCACGGTACCTTCAACGAGTTGATCCTGCTCGCAAGCAGCGGAAATCTCGTCCCACGCTTTGATGATGTCAGCGCGGTCTTTGGAAAGATGGATCATGCCGTGCTCGATTTCGAGACGTTCAACGTAAACGGAGAGCTGAGCTCCGATGGTTACGTTTGCAATTCCGGTAGCGTCTTTAAATTCGTAGGTCGGGATGAAGCCTTCGCATTTGAAGCCGATGTCCACAGTAACGTACTCAGGGCCGTGAGCGACCACTTTTCCTTCGATTACTGCGCCTTCTTGAATCTCATTGTTCTTTTGAGCTGCCTCGAAAAGAGCGGAGAAGTCTGCTTCTCCGTTGAGATTTTTTTGTTCAACGAGCTCTCCTTGAGAGTCACTGAATTCGTCGATCCAGCTCAAATTTTTCAATAGAGCTTTTTTTACTACCGGCTTCTCAGCCGTAGTGGTTTCTGTTTTGGTGTCAGCCATTTTAAATTGGTTTCCTTACAAAGAATCCGGACACCCAGAAACGCAAAGCATTTGAAGAGGGTGGCTCGGAACATCAGCTTGAACTGATTGGTGAAAACACTAACGGAAACAGCCCTGTTTTGTCAACTTCGGGGCGGAGCGCCGTCCCCAAACAAAAAACCCTGACTCCGAAGCTCGGAATCAGGGTTTAAGTAAGCGTATTTGCTAAAATTTTTAGTACATGGCTCCACAAGGGATCCCGGAAGAGTAGTAACCGCAGCCACTCGCTCCCGCGTAAGCTCCTGCTCCGGCACCGTAAGAACCCGGATTCAGGTAAGCACTGATGCTT
>OULT01000010.1_pt1 | contig 9288 bp, 11 predicted proteins | sample 1690931 | NCBI WGS metagenome assembly OULT01 (sample SAMEA3914819, study PRJEB12502) | metagenome | biome: forest; material: soil | place: Canada | collected 2010-06-26 | depth 0.3 m | reverse complement strand
AGCGCATCTTCCTTCTACTGGCTTGGAAAAGTAATCGAAGGCTGGAGTGGAATCCGCGCAGCTGATTACGAATTTTCCCCTGCAATGACACCGCTTCAATTGTTCAAGGCTTTTAAAAGCGGAATCGGAATCCAGCACTCCCTCCTTGTGAGAGAAGGGGACAATATTTACCAGGTTGCCGCTGCCTTTGAAGCTGCGAAAATTGGGACAAAAAAGGACGTTTTGAAGCTTTTGCGTTCGCCTGAGTATATTGCAAGCCTCGGACTTTCGGAAGAAAGCGTCCGGTCGCTTGAGGGGTATCTTTATCCAAACACCTATTTTTACGACAAACGTGAGGCTGCGGACATCATGGTGAGAAGAATGGTGGATGCTTTTCTTCGAACCTGGACACCGGAATACGATGCCCGGGCGAAGGAATTGGGGCTCACTCGTCGTCAGGTCGTCATTTTAGCTTCCATGATCGAGAAGGAAACCGGCGCTTCTTTCGAGCGTCCGATGATCGCATCGGTCTTCTACAACCGTCTGAAAAAGAAGATGCGGATCCAGAGTGACCCGACCACAATCTACGGAATCTGGGACCACTATAGTGGAAATCTTCACCGCACTGATCTCCTTCATCCGACCGAGTACAACACCTATACGATTCCAGCGCTTCCCATCGGCGCGATTTCAAATCCGAATCCTGAGTCCATCAAGGCGGCTCTCTATCCGGCTGATACAGACTTCCTGTACTTCGTATCCAAGAACGACGGGACTCACATGTTCTCAAAAACTTACGGTGAGCACACCGAATGGGTGAAGAAGACTCAGCTTGATCCGAAAGCGCGCGAAGGCAAGAGTTGGCGTGATCTTAAAAAGAAGACTCCGGCTAAAAACGAGTTATCGAAACAGACACGTCATTAATCCTTAAAAATAGCCATTTTCAGGCTAATTGTGCCACTTGTTTTCAGTGCAGGTGACTGCTTCATTTGAAAGTTGAAGCGCTGGAACGGAGATGGTCGCGGTGAATCTTGTGATCTTGAGCGTGCTCGGTTCAGTCACGTCGTGAATCACCTGAGACTTGTTGTTCTCAGGATCAGTTGAAATGATGATTTCTGGTTTTTTAGATTTGAGTGAAGTCACGATGAGTGGAGTGTTCTTGTTCGAGTTTAATGCGAACGAGTGCTTCCTTTTTTTCGCAGACCCTTCTGTAAAAGTTTTTGGAATTCCTTCGAGCATCGCGATTGCAACCTTGTGACCTTTTTCGTCAGACAGGTCTGCGGTCATCTTGATTTCGTTGTCTTCGCTCGCGCAGATCAGAACAGTCCCGCTTTCCGCAAATGCGTGTTGGGAGAGGAGTAATCCGAAGCTGAGAAGAAGCAGGTTTTTTTTCATCATAGGTACCAAAATCCAAGGGGTTCGACCGGCGTCATATTACATTACTTTTGTGTAAAAATAAACCAGAATGTTTTAAGTAAGAAAAGCCATGGGATGTCATGGGCTTAGGCACCCTTGAATTTGCCTCGTAAATAAGCTAACTTGCCCAAACACCCCCTTTTTTCCAAGGAGAATCGTTGAGTTATCTGGTTTTAGCCCGCAAGTATCGTCCGAAGCAGTTTTCCGACATCGTTGGGCAACAGTCCGTGGTGCGCACGATCGTGAACGCGATCAAGTTGAAGCGCACTCACCAGGCTTACGTATTCTCCGGTTCCCGCGGGATCGGAAAGACTTCCATTGCCCGGATCTTCTCAAAAGCCCTGCGTTGTCCAAACGTGATCGAGCGTGACGGACTTCTCTTCTCCTGTGATCAGTGCTCGGATTGCCTTGAGATCGCAGCTGGAAACAGCGTGAACGTTCTTGAGATCGACGGAGCATCCAACAACGGTGTTGATTCCGTTCGCGAGATTCGCGAAAACGCAAAATTTCTTCCAAGCTCCGGAACCTACAAGATCTACATCATCGACGAGGTTCACATGCTCTCGACAGCTGCATTCAATGCGCTGTTGAAGACCCTCGAAGAACCACCGGAACATGTCGTATTCATCTTCGCGACAACCGAATCCCACAAAATTCCTGAAACCATCCTTGGACGCTGCCAGCGTTTTGATTTCAAGCGCGTGACAGTTGTTCAGATCATCGATCGCATGAAGGACATCCTGAAGGCGGAAAACATCGAATCTGAAGATGCGGCGTTGAACTTGATCGCTCGTGCTGCAGAAGGATCCATGCGGGATGCGCTCTCTATTTTAGACCAGGTGATTTCTTTCTCCGGTCTCAAAGTGAATGCTGCGGCAGTTCGCGAGAGCATTGGTCTCATCGGAACCGAACTCATTTATTCATTGCTGAAGAACGTGCTTGAGCGGGACGCAAAATCCGCTCTCACCATCGTTCAGAACGCGTTCAATCAGGGTGTGGATTTGAAAGTCCTTCTCAAGTCCATGATTGAAATGCTTCACGCACTTCTCTTGATTCAGGTTGGAATCGAAAAGCCTGAAACCCATTTCAGTGACGACGAGCTGAAGCAGCTTGCGCAATTGAAAGGCGTTCGTCCGCTGGATGAGAATGAACTTATTTTCCAAGTCTATCACTACGGTCTTGATCTTCTCTCCCGTGCAGCCCAGCCGAAGCTGATCTTCGACCTTCTTGTGGTCAAGACAGCACTCGCTGAAGGGATTGCAAAGGTGGAAGAAGGACGAGTTCCTGCAGGCGCAGGCGCTTCAGCCCCTCGGAGGGAAGCCAGGCTCGAAGTAGAGCGCACGGCAATCCCATCTCCGAAACCGGCTCCAGCGGCACCACAAGCTCCGGTCCAAACTCCATCCGTAAATACAGTTCTCGAAGCACCGAAGGCTCCGGAGCCACCCGCTCCAAAAGTGGAAGTCCCTCAGTCGACTCCCGTTGTTTCTTCAAGCTTCTCCTTTCGCACGGAGGCTAAAGCCGCTCCTTCTGAAGGTGCAGTGGCTGTTGCTACTGCTCCAGTCCGGGTTCATGGGCTGAAAAGTGCTGAAAAATTCATCGAGCTTGCCTATGCGCAGAGTCCGATGCTTGGGATCATGCTTGAATCCGTTGTCGAGTGGACTCTTCCAGAGAACTCCGATCAGAAAGTCCGTCTCGGATTCCGTGAGCGTGACCGGGCCAAGGCCGAGCAGTTCAATCTAAAGGGCTTCCGGGATCAATTTATTGCTTTAAGTGAATCTTATTTTGGATTTAAAGCCGCTCCCGAGGTATTTTTCTCAGAGAACCAGGGTGAGAGCATGGCTGAGAAGTCTCAGCGACTTCACCGGGAATCACGAGAATTGAAAATGAAATCCATTTTATCAAACGAGATCATTCAAGAAGCGAAAGCGCTCTTCGGAGCCGAGCTTAAGATTGAAATGATCGAAAGGGAGACATGAATCCACTTTCGAAGTTGATCTTTGAACTCTCAAAACTTCCCGGGATCGGTGAAAAGTCCGCGACCCGTCTTGCGTACTACATCCTGAACCAGGATGCGTCCTACTCCGAGAGCCTCGCAAGCGCTCTCCGCGATGCGAAGAGCAAGCTCCGTTACTGCAAGGAGTGCTTCAATTTTTCTGAATCCGAACTCTGTGAGATCTGTGTTGATCCAAAACGGGATTCACTCCAGATCTGTGTCGTTGAACGTCCGAGTGATGTGACGCCGATCGAGAGAACCGGAACTTACAAAGGCTCTTACCATGTCCTTCATGGTCTTCTGTCCCCGATGGATGGAATCGGACCGGAAGACATCAAGATGAGAGAACTTTTCCTTCGCTTGAAAGAGAAGGAAGTGACTGAAGTGATTTTCGCACTCAACCCTTCTGTGGAAGGGGAGGCGACTGGCCTCTATCTCTCCCGCCTCTTGAAACCAGTAGGAATCAGATTGTCCCAGGTTGCTTACGGAATTCCATTCGGCGGAACCATTGAGTTTACTGATCGTCAGACACTTGGAAAAGCACTTGAGAACCGGACGGAAATGCAGAAATGAGTTTCGTCAATTCCGTCTCAAAAGAAGTGAACTGCAAGATTGTTTACGTGGGAACCGGTCTCTCGGGAAAAACCACGAACGTACAATACATCTATGAAAACACGCGGACTGACCGCGCGGGACGTCTGGTGAGTCTCAGTACTGAGAATGAGCGGACACTTTTTTTTGACTTCCTTCCACTCAGTGTTGGCGATGTTCGCGGTTATAAAACGCGTTTTCACCTCTATACGATCCCTGGACAGACGTTTTACGAAGCATCGCGTGATTTTATTTTGAAGGGTGTGGATGGGGTTGTTTTCGTCGTTGACTCGGACCCTTCGCGCATTGAGGCGAACCTTGAAGCATGGGACAACTTCCAACAGGCACTTGAGAGACAGGGCTACGATTTGGCCCGTATTCCGCTGGTTTTTCAATACAACAAACGTGACGTCCCTGGAGCAGCATCAATTGAAGAGCTGCAATCATCCTTTAATATTTCCAATCGTCCTTACTTTGAAGCGGTGGCCAATCGCGGAGAAGGAGTCATGCTCACCTTAGAAAGTATTAGCCAAATGGTGATGGATGCTTTAAGAGGGTTAAGGGAAAATTCCTGAGTTTGTTCACCTTGCGACAATAATTACACAACAAACGGCTCAGGAATGGTGAGGATTGACCATGCGTAAAACCGACCTTGTTAAATTCAAGCGGATCTTTGTCGAGCAACAAAATCAGCTTCTGATGAATGTGACCGTAGTTGATGACAACCTGATGGTTCGTCCAGAAGATAAGGACGAAGTCGATCAAGCGAACGCCGACATCGAACAAAGCATGCGGATGCAATTGAAAAACCGCGAAACCTTTACACTCAAGAAAATCAACGAAGCTCTGAAACGCATCGAAGAAGGCAGCTACGGCGAATGCGAAAGCTGTGGAGAGGCGATCGAACTTCGTCGTCTTCAAGCGCGCCCGACGACTACTCTTTGCATTGCTTGCAAAGAAGAAGAAGAGAAGATGAGTGCGTCCGTGGTTCTTGGACATCGCTCTCACTATATTCACTAGTTAGAAGCAGAGATTGAAAATATTGAAACGGGCAACTGGTCTTGGACTGGTTGCCCGTTTTGCGTTTCTTGATTTTGGTTGTAGATGGAATTTTGACTGTAAGATGTTTGTAAAAAGATCCTTGTCTTCCGATTGCTTGTAATCTTAAAGTTATTCCGTAACACATAATTACTATTACATGCATCGAGTGGTGAACGGGAAGTTCACCTGCTTCAAGGGGGCGGCTTTGGTTTCTTTTAAAAAGTGTTTTGTATCCATTCTTGTTTTGGGAAGTCTTTTTCAAGGGATGACAAAAGCCTATGCGGATTCCTGTACTCGAGATTCCGATGGCCATATCACGAGTTTGGACCTGAGATGCCTTGGAATTGATACCCTCTACTGTGGAGCATCCGTAGATGACGCCGGTGTATTTGTAGCGGGCAATTTTAATGGAATGGCAACACCTGAAGGTTGTGAGCCAGGTGAATTAGCGATCACCAATTTGTACATTAATTCAGACACTCCACCGCAGTGGTGGGAAAACTCTTTTGAGGGATGTTGGGATCCTTCTTCTGAATCATTCATCCAATACATGCTGGATAGCGAGGGGGATGACGGTTTTGATCCTTCTCAGTGCACTGAATATTCTCCTTCTGCAACGCCGACACCTGCAGGGCCGTCGATTTTGGAGGCCTCTCCGACGAGTTTGGTATTTGGGAAAACTCAAATGGGAAAAACCAGTCCTTCGCAGCCGTTGACTATTTCAAATACAGGTTTGTCGCCGGCAACGATTATATCTTTAAGTTTTGGTCCAGACAGTGCGTTTTCAATTCTAGATGATGGGTCACTAAATAATCCATGTGGGACCACAATTCAGCCCGGATCAGATTGCTCAATTTCTGTCGCCTTCAAGCCAGTATTCGACCTGAAAAAAACAGGTACAATCGATGGAACATTAACAATAAATTATTCGGATTCTTCGGGAGCCGGGCAAGCGGCTATGGTTCCCGTTTCAGGGACCAGCTTAATTTTACTCCCTGCCGTTAGAATATCTCAGGCGTCATGTCCTGGGGGATACATAGATCACGCAACAGAGGAAACAGACCCCGATGCAACTATCCAAGCATTAGGATGTGCGCTTACGAGTCTTACAGAGTCAATAAATTTTGTGATGAATAAGAATGTATCGTTATGTGCCATGAATAACTTTGCTGACTCTCTTATAAATAGTAAAAAGATTAGATACGGATTCAATCACTACTCCATTAATTGGGACCCGGTTACCGGGAGTTTAGTGATCAAAAATACTTTTTTCACGACTACAGGGACCTCCCCAGCCCCATATCAAGAACAAACTTGTTGGATAATGAGCTAAAAAATGGATATCTAATCACTGTTGGTGTTGATGTTGATAAGAGTGGGGCACCGGGACACTTTGTTTTGGTGACAGGAAATGCTGTTAATCCGGACGATGGTACTGACGACTATTCTGTCGATGACCCAGGCGATCAGAGTACAAAATATCTGAGTGAATTTAAAAATTTTGTTATTCGAGGAGCAGTTGAATCGTCAATTGACGAAGAAGATGAAGTGCATCCTCATTTGGGTGGTGGTGATCGAAGCGTGATGAGTATTGCCCTTGATGGAAATGCTGATCTAATCATCTCCGATTCGAGTGGTGCCTTAAGTGGAAGAGATCCGAGAGTTAATCAAACTTATGATAACATTCCCACGGCACACTATTTTCAGGATCGTATTGATAATGATGTAACGGGAGCAATTGATAACTTTCCTGTAAGTTTTATTGGCGTGCTCCCCAAAAACTGGTCCAGCTCAAATGTAACACTTTCATAAGGGTGTTATAAATAAGGAAAGGATCGGAATGGCGCCAAAAAGAAAGTTTTCAGAAGAAAAAATCATCCAAATCATAAAAGAAGCGGAACACAGCAAATCCATAGCTTCTGTTTGCAGAACCCATGGGATCACCGCAGTGACATTTTATCGATGGAGATCCAAATACGAAGGCATGCAGGTTTCTGATGCAAGAAAACTTCGAGAGGCCGAAGATGAAAACCGTCGATTGAAGAAATTGGTGGCGGATCTGAGTCTCGACATTCAAGGTCTAAAAGAGATCATCAAAAAAAAGCTCTAAGCCCTTCTCACTTAAAGGAACTGGCCTTGTTTTTACAGGAAGACTTTAAGATGAGTGAACGAAGGGCGTGCGCAGTCGTTAGTCTTCACCGCTCTACGCATCGCTATTTGTCGAAGAAAAAAGACGAGCGTTTGGTAATTCAAAAGATTCGAGAAATCGCACACAAGCATCCAAGCTACGGCTATCGGCGGATTCACTTTAAGATGACGCGTCTCGGATTTTCGATGAACCTAAAAAGGCTTAGGCGTCTTTATCGAAAAGAAGCCTTGATATTAAGGCGAAAAAGAAAATCGAGAAGGATTATAGGACAAGGCAATAGGCTTCCACTTCATCGAGTGAAGAAACCACATGATCTTTGGGCAATGGATTTTATGTACGACACTTTATTTAATGGAAGGAGGATGAGGGTTCTTACAAGCATCGATCATCATTCGAGATTCAGTCCAGGCATCTTTGTGAGGCGATCGTTTCGGTCTCCTGATCTTTGCAAGATTCTCAGTCATCTATTTGAGACAGAAGGGAAGCCGAATGCGCTCATGACGGATAATGGCACTGAGTTCACGGCTAAAGAGTTTAAGGATTGGGCGAAGAAAAATAAAATCGAACTTTTTTATATCAAGCCTGGTCGCCCAGTAGAAAATGGGATCTGCGAATCATTTAATGGACGAGTGAGAGATGAATTTTTGAATCAAAACGCTTTTATAAATTACGAAGAAGCTTCAGAAAAAATTGAAGAATGGCGAGTCGAATACAATACCGAGAGGCCTCATAGCTCACTTGGCAACTTGACTCCCAATGAGTTTATGAAACAATGCTTGAAAGAGCTCAAATCGAAGTGAAAATTTGAGAGTAACTGTAACAGCAGTGCTGGATCAAATTATGGGGCTCACGTCAGTTTTCCAGTGGTTTAATAAAAAAGAAATGACATAAACTTAAAACGAAACGATATATTGGTGACATGAGAAAATTGATCCTTCTAGGTATTCTATTGGCGGCCCCTTCATGGGCGGCAAGACTGGCTACTCCGGACGAGGAAACTCAGTCCATTCTGGACAAGGTTTTTTTTGGACTAGAATATTTCAAAAAGGAGTGTGGACGTTATCCAAACACTGACGAAGGCTTAAAGGCAATTCACATTCATCCAAATACAGTTGTTTGCCACTCCCATTCTCAAGTGGGCGAACCGCGTTGGGAAGAGAGCATCTTTGTTGATCAGGTAGATGGCTGGCGAAAGAAAATGAGTTATTCGTCTGGAAGCGGTAAGACGTATTTACTGGAAGCATCTCATGGATATTTTCTCACTCCAGAATCACCACAAAATCACGGCGGATTGCGGTGGACTAACCCATCTGCACCGCCGGCACCAACTCCTGAGCCTTCGCCAAAACCGGGTCAAATAATGTAAGCGCTGAAAAGGAATCGCTTGCGTCTAAATTATAGATGCAAGCACATGTAGGCATAATTATGAAACTCGTTTATTTACCACTTTTACTGCTCACCCTTTCAGCCAATGAATCTGCATTTGCAAAAGAGGCGGTAAGAAAAGACTGGAAAAAAATGGAAAATATTCACGGGTGGAGCATGCAACATCCCGCTAGCTGGCACTGGGAAAAAAGCGATGGTGTTCCAGTCGATCGTGACGATATGGCAGCCCTTTTACTGCATGAAGGTAGTGATCCCAAAACCAAGCGAGGATCCGGGGTGATAGTCGAATCAAAAGGCCCGCGGGAGTTCAAATATCCACTGAAGGACATGATGGAAGATAAACACGGCTCCTCGCCAGCAGTCCGGGGTGAAGAAGGCCATGAAACCAGAATAGATGGATTTCCGGCCTATGACGAAGTTGTTGTGACGAGAGGACCGTTTGATGAAAAAATGCATTTTTCCCGAGAGATATACGTAAATAAAGGCGGGAATTTGTTCATTATCAAGTACGGTGAACATGTTGCTGAAGAAGGGATTCCGAAAAAAGATTGGAAGAATGAAGCTGTTTTTAATGAAATGCTTTCCACTTTCAAATTCATCCCTGAAAAACCGTAATCGATTAGCTTCTTCAAAATAAAAAACAAAGAACCCCTGATCCTCATCCATGAGAACCCGGAGTTCTTCATTTTCACACACAATGGGGGGACAACTACAATTGAACTCAAATCCCTTT
>OULT01000027.1_pt1 | contig 9564 bp, 10 predicted proteins | sample 1690931 | NCBI WGS metagenome assembly OULT01 (sample SAMEA3914819, study PRJEB12502) | metagenome | biome: forest; material: soil | place: Canada | collected 2010-06-26 | depth 0.3 m | reverse complement strand
CCTCTCGGTTCAGACCTACCAGTACGATGGACTGGGGAACCTGAAATCGGTCTGGCTTCCTTCCGGGGTTCAGATCACCTACTTGCTTGATGCCCATGGGCGCAGGTATCTTAGGAAGAAGGGGAATACGGTGACTGACGTTTATGTCTACGATTCTAATGATCGCGTGATTGCGACGCTGGATGGGCAAGGAAACGTTCAGGCTCGATATGTTTACGGAGTTGGGGCGAATACGCCGGATTATATGATTAAGGGGACCAATACCTATCAGATCGTCAGTAACCATCTCGGGTCCCCTATCCAAGTCATCAATGCTGCAGATGGATCTGTTTCAGAAGAGATTCACTATGATGAATGGGGAAACATTACTTTAGATAGTCGGCCTGGATTCATTCCGTTTGGACTTGCAGGAGGGCTGTATGATCAAGACACCGGATCAATTCATTTCGAAGCCCGCGACTACGATGCCAGTACAGGACGATGGTTTTCAAAAGATCCTGCACTATTTGAAGGTGGTGATACAAATCTATACGGATATGTATTGCGAGATCCTGTAAATTTTGTCGATCCATCCGGCCTCGTACTAAACTATAGCCCAGGATCACAACAAACACTAGAGCCGGTAGTACAAGCAATAAAACAAACATCAGCGGGAAGAGCTCTCATAAATCGTCTTGAAGTTTCTCCTGCCATTTATACAATAAATGTAACCAACCAAAAAACAGCATACGAACAGGGGCAGCAGGTGTTTGTTGACCCTACATTTCATCCTGCAATCAACACTAACAAAGGTCAAAAACCCGCAAGCACACTCAGAATCTTAGCTCATGAATTGGGACATTTAACTGGGAGTCTCGATGATGGTCCGGGTAGGATGAATAACGTAAATAGATTTGAAAATCCGATCGCCTGCCCTGTGGAAGGGTATATGAGAACAACCTACTAAATGGAAAAGAAAACCCTATGAAAATTTCACGCTTTATATTCTGCACTTTCATTCTATTTTTTCTCGACTCACGAGCTACTGAAGCGTGCCCTTCATTTCATATTTACTACATTCCGCTGGATAGGAACTTCTTTGTGCCACCCATTCCGGTCGAAAAAAATGCGCTAAAGGAATTCGACCTGAAGGATTGTGATGTCGAAAAACTTTTCGCCTCATTTGAGAAATGTCCAAAAACAGAAAGAGACGAAAAACTTGCAAGAATTAAAATTGTTCGTCTTTCTGATTCGCAGTCTCTTCTAATCGATCAAGAGGGAAGCGTTTTGCGAAACAATATGACATGTACAATCCTGTCAAAAGTCACAAGTAAAGCGATCAAAAAAATACAAACAAAGGCGGAACCTAAGCATTAACCAGTCAAAAAAATAATCTGGCGATATAATTTGTATACTCTCCAAATGCCTCCCCCAATGGTGAAATTGATACCTCCTTTAAGATCTATATCAAAACACCGGACGGTTGGAAATTAGAGTCTGTGAGTGGTGAAAGCAGTTGCTGACAAGAGTCTAGCCATTCGCGCCCCCAACTAGCATGGGGAAATTTCATCAAAAACCGAGCAACTAAGAAAAGAACGACAATATCAATGTTCAAGACTTTATTAATTATAACATTTTTAAATCCTATATTTATCCAAGAGACACATGCCGAGACCTTGCCAGTTTCCAAAGTCAGCAATGACCTGAATGATTTGATCAAAAAATCAAAGGAAGACACGTCAAGACCGGGTGGAGCAGAATACGAAGAAATCGCAACCACATCGATCGGTGAAAGACTGTCCGTAGTAATGCGCAAATGTACGGGTAAGAAAACACCAAAAACCACCTTTAACAACGTATTTGTAATCGACAAATACGGAAAAGTGACTGAGTCAGTTTATACAGAAAAAAACGAAATCTCAAAATGTGTCCATAAAGCACTAGCCGAAATTAGCTTCCCAAAACCACCATTTGGTCCATTTCACCTGGATATCGAAATGAATATCACCGAATAGCTAACTGTATTGGCCTGTAGAACTGAAAAACAATCTTCGTACCGTTTAAGCAAAATTTTACTCGGATGCGTGACAGAGTTGAAAGGCGAATTCGAGTGCTTGAGTTGCGTTCAATCGTGGATCGCAAAGAGTACAGCTACAACGGACTCGCAGGAGGTATGGGTGGAGCTACTGGAATGGGATTAAGCTTTCAAACTTCTAACGCTGCTTCTATCATTGATTTACGAGGCACATTCAATAATATGAGTATTCATGGTGGTGCCGGAGTTGGCGGTAGCATTGATCTCCTTAATGGGCTTGGACGAGATGGTCGCCCCATCACTGGAGCAGGCGTTACGCTTGTTGTCCAAGCCGGAGCTTCAGCATGCGGAGGTCAAACCTATACTACTGTCATTGGCGGAGGGAAGTAACTATTAAAAACAAGAAACTATTGTGGCCTATATATGCAACTGGTGTTTTTTCTTTAGGACTCTGGTTCTGGGCGGGACAGCTTTCAAATAGCTTTTTATTTGATCACCGATCTCCTGACCCAACCTTGGGAAGAGTAATACCGTTCGACTTAAAAGGCGGTGTATTTTATATCACGGAGCATGAGCAGACCCAGTATCAAATCGCATTCTATGGCGGGATCGCACTATTCGTTGTTTATGCCGCGACATATTCCCATATTAAGAAGCGACTTAAATAACAGTCCTTCAAAAAAATGTGGTTCAAATGGCAAATGGTTGCAAGGCACCGCAAAAGAACCCAAATAAACATGATGATTCCTCGGATGGAAAAACCAATTCCAAATGTGAATAGGCGCTAAAAACTGATGCAAATATTAAATTCGAAATTAATAGCAAAAAGATTTTCGAAAAACGAGATAAGCTCGAAGGAAAAAGTAACATACCTTCTCTCCTTTTTATTACTGTGGTCAGTACTTGATGCTTTACCTATTTTTTTTCCTGGAAAAATAAATAACCACGATCATTCTTATCTTTGGTGGCTATTAAACACCGTCAGCATTCTTGCAGGAGTTGTTTGGTGTTACCAAAAAAATAAAAAGGTCGATGATCATGAGTTTTTAGATCGCCTAATAGCTTTCGGCTTCATCAACACTGTTTGGGTCTGTATCTTTTCTCCAATTTGCATAGCGTTGGCGTCAGGAGCAGTGTTTGCAAGCGTAGTAATTGGAAAAAAACTTAACCTCAACGGAATCGAAACAACACTTGGCTTGGATTTTTTCGATTTTTTATTTATTTTTCCAATGCTTTTCCTTTGGTTTATCCTGATCAGACGCGATATTGGTAAAATTCGTTCCGAGAATTCATAATCCACCCAGGATCGTAACCAGAGAAACCTTTCAATGACCACACAAAGTTATTTCATTTTAGGAATGATACTATTTTTTATCTGCATATATGGTGTGATTAGAAATTTAAAAAAATTTTTCAGCATCTTGCGAAAAGACTCTGCAGAAAAAACATTCTACGTAGTAGAAGGGCTTTTTTTTGGAACAACACCGCTCTTTTTGCTTTTGGGTATCACTGGCTTGGCATTTATAAGCAAGATATTCAAAACCTAAACCTAATCGTTTGCATGACAAAGCTGGAAGGCAAACTCTAGCGCCTGAGTCGCATTTAGTCGTGGATCACAGAGAGTTTCATAAAGCCCTTGACTCAAGGTCTCATCGGTAATCTGTTGTCCGCCACCGATACACTCCTCGACGTCCTTCCCAGTCAATTCGAAGTGAACACCACCGGCGTAGGTACCTTCGGCCTTATGAACAGCTTGAAATCCTCTCACCTCATTCAAAATACTCTGGAAGGGTCTCGTCTTATACCCGTTTGCTGTCGTGATGGTGTTTCCATGCATCGGATCGCAACACCAAACCACTTTTCGTCCCTCTAGCTGAACACGGCGAATAAGCGCTGGGAGCTTCTTCTCCACTTGTTCATGGCCCATCCGGGTAATGAGAGTGAGACGACCTGATTCGTTCTGAGGGTTCAGAAGATCAATCAGTTTGATCAGATCATCCGGGCTCATGCTCGGTCCGCATTTGAGACCGATCGGGTTATTCACACCCTTGAGAAATTCGATGTGAGCACCATCGGGCTGGCGAGTGCGCTCACCAATCCAAAGCATGTGGGCGGAACAATCGTACCAGTCTCCTTCATAGCCGTCATCAATACGAGCCGTAGTACTGTCTCTTCTGGTCAGAGCTTGTTCGTAATTGAGGAGAAGCGCTTCGTGTGAAGTGTAGATCTCGGTCTCGCGAATCTGAGGCGCGGTCTGGCTGTTGATTCCCATGGCGCTCATGAAGGCGAGAGTTTCATCCAGACGCTGAGCAATACTTTCGTATTTTGAAGCCCAGGCACTTTTGCGTACAAAACTCAGGTTCCAAGAGTGAACTTGATGAAGATCGGCATAACCCCCTTGGGCGAATGCACGAAGAAGATTCAACGTGGAAGAAGCCTGCATGTAGGCGCGAAGCATACGCTCGGGATCTGGCACGCGAGAAGCTTCATTAAAGTCGTAACCGTTAATGATGTCGCCCCGGTAAGTGGGAAGTGTTACTCCGTCTCTCGTCTCATTGTCGCTTGAACGGGGTTTTGCAAACTGGCCTGCAACCCGACCCACTTTTACGACCGGGAGTTTTTCCTTGAAAGTGAGAACGACAGCCATCTGGAGAAGAATCCGGAAGGTGTCGCGAATGGTGTTTGCTTTGAACTCTTGAAAGCTTTCTGCACAATCTCCGCCTTGAAGCAGGAAGGCTTTTCCTTCAGCGACCTGAGCGAGTTTGGCTTTGAGCTGTCTCGCCTCTCCGGCGAAAACGAGTGGCGGATAGGATGAAAGGGTTGTCTCAACTGAATCGAGCTTCGGCTGATCGGGGTAAACCGGCATCTGATGCTTCGTCTTCGTTCTCCAGCTCTCCGGTGTCCAAATTTCCTTTTTCATCTATTTCTTTCCTTTTTGGATACGAATCGCTTCACGGTGAATGAGCTTGAGAAGGCTTTTGGTGAAGTCCGGGTTCACCTTTTGTTTTTTGGCGAGCTTCAGGCGGTTTTCAACGACTTCCTCCCAGCGTGCTTTTTGAAAAAGTGGCATCTGGTTTCGGTGTTTGATCTTTCCCACCTGCTCCACGGCCTTGAATCTTGATCCCAGTGCCTGCAGCAATACTTTGTCTGCTTCATCGATGATTTCTCTACATTTTGCGAGTGCGAGTTTGTCTTTTGCTGTCATTTTTTAGCTCCTCGGTTTCCAATTTGGACCAGAACGCGCGTGATCTCGTTTGCCTGCTTCATCGCGGTTTTGGTTCCTTCAAAGTTTTTCTTTTTCAGGTTTTCGTGAAAAGTCTTCAGTCGTTCAATGTATTCACCCAGCGCCTCAGTGATATTGGCCTGATTCTGTTCAAAAATAGGTGTCCACATCTCGGGCGAACTCTTTGCGAGACGGACAGTGGACTCGAATCCCCCGCTCGCGAGGTTGAAGATCGTGTCCGCATCTTTCTCTTTATCGAGAACGGTGTTGGCGAGAACGAAAGAGCTGATGTGGGAAAGATGACTCACGTATGCAGTATGAAGATCATGTTCGCGCGCAGACATGAAGATCAGACGCATCTGGAGTGCGAGATAAAGAGCTTCAACCTTTTTAACAGCGTCCTGATCGCTTTCAGAAGGATCGCAAATTACAGCGGCCTTCCCTTGAAACAATCCTGCGTGAGCTGCTTCCGGGCCTGAGAACTCAGTTCCGGCCATCGGGTGTGACGGAACATAACGCTTCCGTTTAGGGTGATCTTTTACCGATTCGATCATGGCGTCCTTGGTGGACCCCACGTCAGTGACGATGGCTTTTGGCCCAATCTCATTCAAGACCTGAGGCAACAATGAAGTAATTGCGCTCACGGGAGTAGCCAAAATCACAAGATCTGCCTGTTTACAGGCATCCGTGAGAAGAGCGAGACGATCGACTAAGCCCAACTCCACTGCCTGCTTCTGATGCTTCTGGTTTTCATCAACGCCAATGATCTCGGACGCGAAGCCTTTTTGCTTCAAATCGAGAGCCATTGAACCGCCAATGAGACCAAGCCCCACTACTGCAATCTTCATTTTTTAAACCCTTCAATCCGGCGAACGGCTTCTTCCAGTGTTGGTTCGGGCGAACAGAGAGAAGAGCGAACGTAACGACTTCCGTTTGATCCGAAGATCATTCCCGGAGTCAGAAACACATGGGCTTCGTCCAAAATACGATCCAGGTAAGCGGCTACATCCGGGATGGAGTCCGGGACCTTTGCCCAGACAAAGAGTCCAACCTGGTTTGCAGAATACTTGAAATCGAGGAGATCAAAGATCTTCCAGATTTGATCCCGACGTTTGCGGTAAACACTGTTTCTTTTCTCGTGCCACGCCTCTTCCACTCCGAGAGCTGCGATCGCGCCGTTTTGAATGCCTAAGAACATGCCGGAATCGACATTGCTCTTCACTTTCAAAACCGCATCCACCACGTCCGCGCGGCTCAGGAACATGCCCACCCGCCAGCCTGCCATGTTGAAGGACTTGCTGAGTGAGTTTAATTCAGCCGTGACTTCGAAGTCTGGATCGGCGGAGAGAATGCTTGAAGGCGATCCTTGATTGAGAACAAGGCTGTAAGGGTTGTCGTTACAAATGAGGATCTTGTGCTTCTTTCCGAACTCAACCAATTGCTTGAAGAAATCAGGTGGGCACACCTGGCCTGTTGGCATGTGCGGGTAATTCACCCACATGATCTTGCATGAGCTTAGATCCTGTTTACCGAGCTTCTCCAGATCAGGAAGCCAGCCACTCTCTTCGGTCAGGTCGTAATCGATCACGCGTGCGCCAAGCAGGTTCGCAACCGAGGCATAGGCCGGATAGCCTGGGTTCGGAACGAGGACTGCATCGCCCGGATTCAGGAAAGCCATCGAGAGATAGAGAATTCCCTCTTTTGAGCCTAAAAGTGGAAGAATTTCACTCGTGGCACTCAGACGGACCCGGTAAGTTTCCTGATACCACTTCGCCATCGCCTGACGAAGTTCGGGAGTGGAACGATAAGGAGCATAGCCATGGGATGACGGACGCTGAACCGTTTCGGTCGCAGCGATTAGGGCAACCGGAGGAGGCGCCAGATCCGGGCTTCCGATTCCGAGATTGATGACATCAATTCCCTGGGAGCGCATCTTCTGGATCTGCTCGAGTTTTTTTGAAAAATAGTATTCCTGTACTTGATTCAGGCGATCCGCTTCCTTGATGATCATAGAACCGGTTTCTCCCCACTCAGGTACTCACCGAAATGAAGAAGTCGGGAGGTCTGAGACTGAAGCTGCTTCAAGGCTTCCTGATATTTTGATTCATCCTTCCATTCGAGATCGACGTGGAAAGCGTATTGATAAGGGCGGCCTAAGATCGGCATCGACTGGATCTTGGTCAGGTTCACGCCGTAAGAACCAAGCATCGTGAGAAGACGGGCAAGGCTTCCCGGTTCGTGGGACGCTTCAAAGACGACCGATGCCTTGTTTGCGCCTGCAGGCTTCTGATAGTCTTCCGCGCGGGATAAAATGAGGAAACGGGTGTAGTTCGAGCGGTTGGTTTCGATGTTTTCAGCTAGAAGATTCAATCCGTAGGTTTCAGCCGCAAGTTTGCTCGCGATGGCGGCATACTGTTTTTTCTGGTCGCGACCGATTTCGAGAGCGCTCTCGGCGGTGTCTGATCCTTCGACTACCTGAATGTCCGGGTGCTTCCCCAGGAAGTCCTGACACTGAAGAATTGCCATGGGATGGGATTTTACAAAACGGATCTCTTCGATCTTCTGATCAGGCAGGGCCATGATGCACATTTCAATCCGAAGATAGGTCTCACCCAGAATCTTGAATCCGTGGGCTTCAAGAAGCGCATAGTTCGGGAGAATGCTTCCCGCAATCGTGTTCTCGATTGCCATGATCGCAAAGTCAGAGTGCTTTTCTTCGAGGCTACGGCAAAGCTTCGGGAACGAGTCACACTCCACCATGGAGAGCGATTCGTTCTTGAAATACTTTCTTGCAGCTACGTCGTGAAAACAGGCCCGAACGCCCTGAATTGCGATCCGTTTCATAATTTCGCGCTCCGGTGTCTGAGTAAGTGATCAGCAAGCGTGATTGCGGCCATCGCCTCCACGATCGGAACCGCGCGAGGAACAACGCAGGGATCATGTCTCCCCTTGCCTTCCACGGTCACGGTTTCGCCTTTTTGATCGAGGCTCTCCTGTGGCTTCATCAGTGTCGCCACTGGCTTGAATGCGACCCGGAAGACGATGTCCATTCCGTTACTGATTCCGCCCTGAATCCCGCCTGAGTGATTGGTCGTGGTAGTAATCTTTCCGTTAGCGTCCTTGACGAAAGCGTCATTGTGCTCGGAGCCGAGCTTCTTCACGCCTTCAAATCCAGAGCCATATTCAAAACCCTTTACGGCATTGATGCTCATCATGCCTTTTGCGAGGTCGGCGTGGAGCTTGTCGAATACCGGCTCACCCAAACCTACCGGACATCCGGAAATCACGGCTGAAACCACGCCACCGATGGTGTCGCCTTTTGATTTCACCGATTCGACGAGTTTGATCATCTTTTCGGCGGTTGCGCTATCCGGGCAACGAATGATATTGGATTCGATTTTCGAGAAATCGATCTGAGAAGGTTCCTGATCGAGGGTGATGCTTCCTACTTGGGAAACATAAGCATGGATCTCAACACCGCTCCGCTTTAAAAGCTGTTTTGCGATCGAACCTGCAATCACGCGGGCTGCGGTTTCACGAGCGGAGGAACGGCCTCCTCCCCGGTAATCCCGATGACCATATTTCTGGTCATAGGTAAAATCTGCATGCGAAGGACGATACTGGTCCTTGATGTGGGTGTAATCCTTCGAGCGCTGGTCTTCGTTTGCGATCACAGCAGTGATCGGCATGCCGGTTGATTTTCCCTCAAATACGCCTGAGATGATTCTGACCGTGTCTGATTCTTTGCGCTGGGTGGTGATTTTGGACTGACCGGGCTTCCTGCGATCGAGATCAGTTTGAATTTCTTCGATACTGATCTCAAGACCCGCCGGACAGCCGTCGATTACTACCCCGATCATCTCACCGTGGGACTCACCAAACGTCGTCACTCGAAACAACGAACCAAAGGTATTTCCGCTCATTTTTTCCTCGCTGGAATCAGTCTTCTGATTCCTTCCAGATAAGACTCAAGACCAAGACCACTGATCTGACCGGCACAGACCGGGGCGATTACTGAAACTCTTCTGAATTCCTCGCGCTTGTAGATATCGCTCAAGTGCACTTCGATGGTTGGAACTTCGATTGAAGCGACTGCGTCTCTGAGCGCGTAGGAATAATGGGTGTAAGCGCCCGGGTTAAAAACAATGCCATCAGCCCAGGTGCGAACGGAATGGAGGATGTCGATCAACTCCCCTTCCGAGTTCGATTGTTTGATCTTGAGGGTGACCTTTTCCTTTTTGGCAAAGGCTGTGATTTTCGAATTGAGCTCGGCAAAGGTCATCTTGCCATAGACTTCAGGCTCGCGGAGACCAAGGAGATTCAAATT
>OULT01000031.1_pt1 | contig 11758 bp, 9 predicted proteins | sample 1690931 | NCBI WGS metagenome assembly OULT01 (sample SAMEA3914819, study PRJEB12502) | metagenome | biome: forest; material: soil | place: Canada | collected 2010-06-26 | depth 0.3 m | reverse complement strand
TCAGAATAGACTAGCCCCAAAAAACATCCGCCTCGGTGAGCTCATTAAAAAAAGAGGACTCATTTTTTAAAAGATCCTCTATGCTGTGGTCTTTTGAAAACTTCCTATTGGTCAGCTTTTCTGTCTCTTTTAAAAAGTTCTTAGGGTCCAGCAACTCAAAAACGTAAGTTGTAAAGTATCGCTGAAGCTTCTCTGCCAAACCCAGATGTTCGACTGCATCATCTCTTTCAAAAAGCTGATAAGAGAACACTAAAAAATCGAGAACGAGGTTCCGGTACCCCTGATAAGCACGTGGCTTATGCAAACCAAATCCATCGGCTCTATCAACATTAGGAAAATAGAATCTCCCAACCTCGATTTTTGCGGACAGTTTTGCCAGCAACTCTTCTTTCGCCATTTTAAATCCGAATTTTTCTCCCATTTTCAAGTGCAACAAAATGTCCACAGTATCGGAATACCACTGCATTACTAGCGTAAATCAGTGCAACAAACGAAACGATGAGCGATCCAATAGCAATGAAGTCACTCGGCTTATACGTCATGGATATCTCTCCGCTGCTTCTAGTTTCTCGCCTATAGCCTGATATGCCATATCTATCGTCTGAATCTGAAAAGCACCTGAATTAATATATTCTCAAGAGAATGGATCCATTAAGCCGAAACTTCTGGACAAATCATCAGATTTTCTATATAACCCGCATGTAACAAATAGATAAGAAGTTCGCGCTGATGCAGGGTCTTCTCTTCGCCGACACAGGAGACATTAATGCTGGCACTCATTTTTACGACACTTTTAACCCAAGTCGCATCGGCAGCTCCAACCCAGGAGTACCTGTTCCTGAAAGATCGCCGTGCCGAATTCTCAAAGGCGATGCCCACCTACTCGGCCGAGGAAAAACAAGTCGTAGCCGATCAGGCCATGCTCCTGATCCGGGATCTTTACGTTCATCGCGAACTCAAAACCGAAACCTTTCATGAAGACCCGATTCCGGCACTCGAAGCGATTCAAAAAAATGCGACTTCCCTGACCGACTTTGAACTCCATTCGCAGCTTTTACGGGTCTTCCAGAATCAGCGTGACTTCCACACGATGTACTATCTTCCTAAACCCTATAGCTGCTATCGCACATTTATCCCGTTCAGCTTTGATCGCGTCTGGGACTCTGTAACCCGCAAACACGTGATCGTCGTCCAGGATATCGGCGGGGCCGACGCAGTCATGGCAATGCTTCCGGATGTCGCCAAAGTCCAGATCGGAGACATCATTGAATCCTACAATGGAGTGGACCCGGTTGAGGCGATCCGCCGGATTAAAAGCATCGATCTGGGAGCGAATGAGGCCGCCCAGATCCGCGCAGGCATAGACATTCTGACGATTCGTTTTCATGACGAAACGATCGAGGACCCGATTGAAGATTCCGTCCGGATGATCCTTCGGAAAAAATCGGGCAAGCGCGTGACGGTGACGATTCCCTGGGTAAGCTATGCGGTTCAGAGTTGTATCACCACAGAGGCGAAGACTCCTGAAGCTGAATCAGCCCATCAAGCCAGAAAAAACCGGAACACGAATGCCCTGAATCGGCATCGTTGGGAACTCAATCATCTCATCCCGCTCCATCAGCGGAAATTTAAACGCCTGGATCCAGACTTTTTGAAGAGCCGGGCACTCCCGTCACAGGACCAAAAAGCAGACCTGTCGAATCTGACCAACACCACCGAATCCACCATCCGTTACAAGGTACTCCAGACCGCTCAAGGATCATTCGGCTACCTTCAGATAACATCTTTCGATCCTGAGAACCTTTCGAAAGACGAAAGCGTTGCCTTGGTCCGGAATATTCTGAGCGAACCATTCGCTAATACTTCGGGCCTCATTCTGGACCTTCGCGGGAATCCGGGTGGACAAGTCGACTACGCAGAACGCCTGCTCCAACTTTTCAGCTCAAAGGTTGTCGAGACTGAAGGCTTTCGTCTTCTGACCACCGAGACGAACCACACATTCCTCTCCGGGGCGCAGTACGATGATTTTCTCACAGCGTGGACCAAGGCTTCATCAGAAGGGCATTCAATGACAGCCCCTCTGAAGATCACTCCTCGCGATCAAGCCAACTCAATCGGGCAATTCTATTTCAAACCGACAATGGTCCTTGTGAACGCTTATTGCTTTTCCTCTTGCGACATCTTCACCGCCGGAATGCAGGACAACCAGGTCGCGAAAGTCTGGGGCGTCGACGGGCGAACCGGAGGCGGTGGCGCGAACGTCATGACTCTTTCTGATTTTATCAATGGAATGCCAGCCGACCAGAACAGTCCGTTCAAGGCAGTCCCTGCCGACCAACAGACCATGCAAATCGCCTGGAGACAATCCGTCCGCGTGGGGATTCACCGGGGCGAGCTACTGGAAGACAAGGGCGTCACTCCGGACTGGATCTCAACTCCAGGACTGGATGACTTGGTGATGAATGATCAGCTCCTCGTGAACCGGATGATCCACCAGTTGCTTTCGATTAAATCCGCGCCCAATGCCTACGCTGATATCCCGAATCCAGTACGCCAGGACTTCGTGCTTGGTAAAGACACGGCGATCTCGATCTATCTGGCGGGGACTTCAAAAGTCGACCTTCGCTCCAACGAAAAAACACTCCTCTCCTGGGCTGTTGATACCGCGGGTCCGGATGTAAAACAGGTGAATCTCGGTCTTCCCGCAGAAACACAAAAATTCATCCAGTCTTCCGGATCGCTTGAACTCATTGGCTACAATCAACAGGGCCGTGCCTGGAGAAAAACTGTCGATTATCGAATCGTGCCGGAAAATTCGACCGCCATTCCACTCGACCTCAACTTCGGGTCCACGACCGATACATCCCCTCTTAGCCTCTACACCACAGGGGATGCGAGGGATGGTTGGAATATCAAGGATGGCGCCTTGCAAGTCGGTTCGGATTCACTCTATCCGAACATGACCCATACAGAAGCATCACTATTCCTTGATCTCAGCAAACTTCCAAATCCACAACTGACGTTCGATGCTGAAATCCACACTGAACAAGATTCGGATTTCTTCAAGGCCGTCGTCATTTTCCAGGGAACGGAAGTTCCGACATTTGTCAGACTCTCGGGAGATGTTGCGAAACAAACCTACACCATCGACCTCACTGAGTTCCACGGGCAGAACGTCGAAATCCGTTTTGTCTTCGACAGTGATCAATACATTCACTTTTCAGGACCGCGAATCAGTCGGATTACGGTGAAATAAAGCCAGCTCATCGCGCGTTAAGAATGTGGAAAAGCTTAAATTCTAAACGAATTTAAATGCCGCCAAAAACACCCGATTGCACAACATTGTCTTTAATAAACAAATAGTTAAGCGGACAAAATCATTGTTTAGGAAGTGTTGAAAGACTGTTGAAAAAGTGTGGAATTACTTTTGTGAGACTGCTACCCTCATAAGAGAAGCGTATGACTCCACCGACTGACTCCATATTGCCAATCCTTCCGATTTCCGCGGTAGTCTTAACCTACAACTCGGATCGCACGCTTGCGCACGTACTCCGCTCGCTTCAATTCTGTGATGAGATCGTCATCGTCGACTCAGGAAGTACCGATGACACACTTTTCATTGCCGAGCACTTTTCGTGCAGAATCCTTCAAAAGAAACTAAACGGATTTGGCGAGCAAAAAGACTTCGGTGTTCAACACGCAAAAAACGACTGGATTTTTGTGGTGGACTCAGACGAAATTGTTTCTAAAAAATCCCGCAACGAAATTTTTTCTGAATTTAAAGACGGGATCCCGAAAGCAACGGCATACTCTCTGCCAGTTCAACTCTATTTTTTAGGCCACCCCATCCGTTACTCAGGCCAGCAATCCAAACGTGCACTTCGTCTCTTTAATCGCAATCACGCTCGTTTTGACAAGTCCCTTGTGCACGAGACGGTTCACGCTGATCATCCGGTTCACGATTTCATTCACCCGCTTCTTCATTACAGCTACCTCACTTTGGACGATTACTTTGTGAAATTCAGTCGCTATACGAGTCTCGGCGCAAAAATCCTGTCAGATGGCCCCCGCCGCAACTGCAAACCCAAAGTCATCGTCAGCTTTGTGGTTCATTTCATAAAATTCTATTTTTTGAAGCTGGGATTCCTGGACGGCTACCACGGATTTTTATGGTGCCTCTTCAGCGCACTTTCTCCTGTTGTAAAATATGCGAAATACGAAGAGCTCTCGACTCCGGATCAAACCCTGGTCTTTAATAAAGCGGAGTACGAGTTCACGTGAATTTACTTCTCAGTCATTTACTTCCCAAGCGGGCAGGCATTCCGGTCCTGATGTACCACAAGGTCGAAACGAACTCGAACGACTCCTTGACCGTTTCCATCAGTGACTTCAAGCAGCAACTTGCCTGGCTTAAAAATGAAGGCTACCAAAGCATCTCGCTTCAAACCTTCCTGGAAGTCCTGACAGGCACCAAACGCAAATCCGAACTTCCCAAGCGCCCTGTCCTCATTACTTTTGACGATGGATATGAATCAACACTTCTGGAAGCTTCTCCGCTTCTGAAAGCGCAGGGATTAACCGCAACCCTTTTCGCAACTTCAAGCTACATCGAAGCCGGTAAAGAACACGGCTCCACTTATCTCGATGTAAATGGCCTGAAAGCCTGGCAATCGGCTGGACACGACCTCGCGCTTCACTCCCATGCCCACCCCGATTACCGCTCGCTCGACACCGTAGAGATCATCCAGGATTTAAACACCGCTCAGAATTGGTTCAAGCAAAATGGAATTACACCTACTCCAGTACTTGCTTATCCATTTGGAGCACGCCCTAAAGAAAAGTCCCGTATTGAAGCGTTGAAACAGAGCTTGAAAACAAACGGCGTGATTGCGGCATTCCGCATCGGAAATAAAATTGCAAACTGGAGCGAACTTGAGCGCCAGAAAATGGACCACTACGAAATCCCACGCATCGACATTCGTGGGGATGACACGATGGAATCGTTTGCCGTCAAAGTGCAAAAAGGCCGCGTCCGCCCTTTCCAATAGATCATGAATAACGGCCGGTCCTTCAACGGGGTGTTCAAATCTCCAACTTTGGAGTACCCTAGCCTTGAGTGTACAGCCTCAGAGACTACCAGCAGCAAGCAGTCAGCCGCGTGATCCAGTTCTTTAAAAAGAGGAATGATCCAGCAGTCGTAGTCCTTCCCACCGGCGCCGGAAAGAGTCTGGTCATTGCCGAACTTGCTCGAATTGCAAAAGGACGGGTTTTGATCCTGGCCCACGTCAAAGAGCTCGTCGAACAAAACTACGAAAAATATCAAAGCTACGGATTAAGTGCGGGTATCTACTCTGCGAGTCTGGGCAAAAAGGATTGGGACCACAAAGCCATTTTTGGAAGCGTGCAATCCGTTGCCCGTGCTCCGGATGCTTTTTTCGACGACTTCTCCCTCCTCGTAATTGACGAGTGTCATCGGGTAGCTGAAGAAGGCTCCACCCAGTATCAGGAAGTGATTAAAAAACTTCAGGACCGAAATCCAAAACTCTTTATCCTGGGGCTCACCGCTACTCCTTACCGTCTGGGTCTGGGATGGATCTATGAATACTCCCAGGAAGGCGAAATCAAATCCGAGAAGAAAAAGTTCTTCAAGCAATGCGTTTATGAGTTGCCACTTGCTTACATGATTAAAAACAAATACCTGACAACTCCGGTGAAGGTGGATATTCCTGTCACGAGTTACGACTTTTCAGAGCTCACAGAAAAGGAAGGCTCGTATTCGATTTCAGAGATCGAAGAAATTTTAAAAAGTCAAAAACGCCTGACCCCACTCATCATCAAAAACATCATCGACATCACCGAACGCTATGACCGCAAAGGCGTGATGATCTTCAGTAGCTCGGTGAAACACGCGGAAGAAATCATGGGATTTCTGCCTCCAGATGATTCCAGAGTGGTTTTGGGCGATACAGACATCAAGGACCGGGATCAAATCGTCAATGACTTCAAAAATGGCAAATTCAAATACCTCGTGAACGTTTCGGTCCTCACGACCGGATTTGATGCCCCTCACGTCGATGTGATCGCAATCCTGCGCCCCACCGAATCAAACAGTCTCTATCAGCAGATCGTGGGCCGCGGCCTTCGTCTCTCTGAGGGAAAGAAGGACTGCTATGTTCTCGATTACACGGGAATGGGCCACGACATTTACAAACCCGAAATCAGTGACCGAAGACCAGCAAAAGGCACTGTTCCAGTACTAGTCCCCTGCCCCGTTTGTGAATTTGAGAATACCTTCTGGGGATACGCGGACGACGACGGCACAATGTATGAACACTTCGGGAGAAAATGCCGGGGAGCCACTCAAGACGAGAAAACGCTCGAAATCACTCCCTGCGGATATCGCTTTCGACTGAAAATCTGCCACTCCTGCGGGGCCGAAAACGATCTCACTGCGCGTGCCTGTGAGAAATGCAAAACAGCGCTGGTCGATGCCGAGGCTAAATTAAAGCAAGCGAGACTCTCAAAGAACTTTCACGTGTTGACTCCGGATCGAATTACCTTTGAAGAACGTTTCGATAAAAACTCGGATCCTTACCTTGAAATCAGATACTATGATCTTGACGCCCAGTACGTGAGTGAAGCGCATTTCTTCAGCAACCCTACTTCCATCAAGAAATTCAACATCAACTTCTTAAGATCGCATTTAAGACGGCCTGAACTCGCGATCGAGCTGCAAACGGCAGCAGATGTGGTGAAATATCAAATTCTGTTCAGACTACCTTCTTTTGTAATCGCAAGGAAACAGGACAAGTACTGGAAGATCACTGAGAAGGTTTTTGCGGAAGAGTTGAAATCGTAAAAGCCCCTGACACACCATCTTCGTCAAATTAAAGAAGGCTGGTACGGGATTTGCTTTGTTTTGGTAAAGAGGAAACCATGCAAAATTCAAAAGAGATTCTATTTGTAAATGTGATTCATCCTAAAAAAGGAAAACTGGAGGAATTTGCAAAGCTTCAGGTTAAAGATTTCACAACCTACGGTTCCAAGCTGGACGGTTCGATCTCAAATGAATTTTACGTCAGCGTGAATGAACAGGGGGACGGCCACTGTGTGAATATCGCACGCTTTGAAGACTTGGAATCCTATTATCGGGGAACGAGCACCATCACGTTTAAGAACCATATTGAGCGGATTAAACCCTTGCTGGAAGGGACGCAGCCCATGTTGCTCAAAAAGGTGTGGCAAAGTGGCGACTCTGAAAAAGAATACTCTTCGCAGGAGCCAGAAGCACAACTCCTCCGGGATCTGGATCGTGGGCTACGGCAGAAGTACAAAGCTCCGAGCATTGAGTCGCATTAATCCAGTGACCCAGTCTACAGAAAAAACCCGTTCACATTGGTAAGCTGGCCATTTTTCCATTAGTTTTACTTGAATGTATACACTACTTTAACCGAAAGATCGACCACCTTACTGTCAACGTAGCCAATACTGCCAAGATTGTTTTTCACGAAATTCTTAACATCATTATCATCGCCAAGTTCTTTCGGTGGGCTGGCGCTGCCCGTGAAAATCAAGTTTGCCCAATAAGCTTTCATCTCGGTTTCATCTTTTTGAGCGAGCTTTTTGTAAAACTCGTCGCGAACAGGGACCCTCTCGTTTTGATCCACTGGCTTGCTCTGGATTCCACTCTTTGGAAATTCAAATTTTCTGCCCAGGAATATGCTTCTAATCTCTTCCAGAGTCAGTGATGATTCATTTTTCGGATGAATGATCACTGCAATATCCGCTCGAGCTTGAAAACCAAGCCCGCACGAGAAAAGAACGAATAAAGACAGCCTGAGGATTAAGTTTATTTTTTTATTCATCGGTCTCCACCTTAGAATATCAGATCAAACGTAAACGTATAGGTATTTACGCCAAAATCTTTACTGGTATCCACAAAATTAGATTGTGTTCTCATGTACTCCGCTTTGACCACAGCAGAGGGGCTGACTTTGAAATTCAGACCAACAGTAGTCCCATGCTTATCGGTCAGCTGGGTGGTGCTGATCGAAGGAACCGGGAAGGTGTAAGCACTCCCACTCACTCCCCCTTCCCAGGCATAATTGAAGTAAGGAGTCATGAACGGCAACAAACGATAACCAAGGGTTCCATACGCACCTGTCACGGTTCGAATAAAAGCACTAGTCCCGACTATTCTCGCGATCTCAGACCGTCCCTCGAAACGCATCCACTCAAAACTCGTTCCTGCAGTAAAAGTCTGAATGGTACCGATATCTGCGGGAATAAACATGGTTCCGTTGATCGCACCCACCGGGGTTTGCATAATAGGGACCTGAACAGCTTCAGTCACAACTGGATTCGAGGAATTGTAACCGGCTCTGATTTTGAATTTGTCTGAAAGGGAAAGGAGTACAAGTTCAACACCCTTGTTGTCATCCAAAGTGGCAGTATAACTGAGAGCCCCCCCTTGCCCGTTTGTATCCCCCGCTCCTCCGTAAATTTGCATCTGAAACTCCAAATCACCCCAAGGATGAGTGTAAATGATGGAGACGCCATTAAATGAATCGATTGGATTCAATCCATATACTTCCGACGGAAGACGGGTCCAAAGGTAGGTGTATCCAACTGCGTACTGTTCTGAATAAAGGAACTGCGGATTGATTTGTCGGCCAATCCGCACTGCAAATTCATCGAATGGGCGATAAGTGGCGAAGAGCCAATCCGCAGCCAGATTGTAAGCTCCACCGTTTCCCTGGGCCAGAATCTGACTCGCAAAGGTCAGTCTGTTTCCGAGATCGGCATTGAAATTCAATCCCAATCTGCTTTCCGAATCCACCGTCAGATGGCCACCATTGTTGTTGATGGTGTCCACTGGATAATTCGTGTTGCTTCTAGAGCCGATGAGATCAGAAAACCCATGAATCTGGAGATCAACCGCCAGAGCTTGGCGGGAACAAAAAAATAAAGGTAAGAAACAAAACACCCGCAAAAAAAGTCGTTGAACAAACATGAAATACTTTACTCCCTTACTCTCGGACATTTGTGCTGACTAATCGTCTCCTACAGAATCAGTCATGGCAAACACATTACAGAAACGATCGACGCTTTAATTCAAGCGTGGACAAAAAAAAACCGAATCGGGAATATGCACTTGGGAACGATAATGAAATCAACTCGAAATAAATTTTCAACAGCTCTGCAGTTCCTTTCCAATTACTTCCATTACTTTGGATTGATCCTTGGCGCTCTACTGATCCACCTTCACCTTCAAACAAGCGAAATGGCAGAAAACACCTTGAATGATTCCATCCGACAACAACAGGCGATCCGCAATCTTTTGTGGGTGAACCTGGTTACTCAACGAGCAAGCGTTCTATCACTAAGCCCCCTCGTCACGCGGGATGTATCGGCCTACAAAAAAGCAGCACAGATCACCGGTTCGATTCCAGACTTTTTGAACGATGGCAAAAACAGTGAGGAATGGGAAAAAATTCTCCTGAAACTCAATCCCGTTTTTTCGATAATCAAAAACCTGAACGAAAAATCAGATCTGAATCAAAAAAAACAGTTACTCGAAGAAGTTGAACATGTAGGGATTGAACTCAATGCGGAAGAATCAAAACGTTGGTATGACCTTATTGCGAAGAACACCCGACTCCTGAAAGAGATCCGCGGACGGCACCTGGAAAACTATTTAGGCGACAGCCTGTTCATGTTCTACATGTTCGTGCTCGCCTGGGTCTCCACCAAAAAGAAGAAGGCCGAACTTCACTTGAAGCAAAGCGAGAGAAAAGGGCGGGTCCTGACCGAGGGCAGCTTCGAGGGACTGGTGATTCTGGATGGCCGGAAGATCATCGAAGTGAACCCTGCATTCGAAACCATGTTCGAGACCGATGCGGAAAACGCCATCGGGAAAGAGGTTCAGAGTTTCGTGGCCGTCGATGAGGACTTTCTCAAAACGGAAACCACTTCAAAGACAGTCGGAAACAGAACCCGATCAGGAAAAATCAGCGTGGAAGCATCGACGAAGCAACTGATGTTTGAGAACAAACCCATCACCATCCTTGCCTTGCGTGACTTGTCCGAAAGAAACCACATGGAGCTTTTGAAACTGGAGAAAGAGGCAGCGGAACGGTCCAACCACGCGAAGTCGACTTTTTTAGCCAACATGTCGCACGAGTTGAGAACCCCGATGCACGGAATCCTCAGTTTCGCAAAATTCGGGCAACAAAAGACGGAGACCGCGTCCAAAGAAAAACTAAAATCCTATTTCGATGAAATCCATGACAGCGGCTCACGTCTGATGACTCTTTTGAACGACCTGTTGGACTTGTCGAAGCTGGAATCGGGCAAGACCACCTACTCCATGAGAAAGGGCTGCCTTAAGGAAACTCTGGCGCTTGCATGCAGTGAAATGAAAGCATTCAGTGAGGAAAAAGGCCTCACCCTTTTCATGGATGCCCCGAGTTCGGATACTTCAGGTGATTTTGACGCCGAAAGGATTCTGCAAGTAGCGAGAAACCTACTCTCCAATGCGATCAAATTTTCAGAAAAAGGCACCACCATCCGGATTAAACTCGACAGTGCCCCTGACTTGCTTCGCTGCGAGGTTTCCAATCGGGGTGTCGGAATTCCTCAGCCGGAACTGGAAGCGGTTTTCGATAAATTCGTCCAGAGTAGCAAAACTCGAACTGGCGCAGGAGGCACGGGGCTCGGACTGGCCATCAGCAAGGAAATCATTCAACAGCATCAAGGAAGAATCTGGGCGGAAAACAGTACGGATGGAGAAACCATTTTTACGTTCGAATTTCCGAAGTGCCCGGTTCAAAATACAGAAGCTGCGTAATAAAAAAAATAGATTGGAAAAAACATGAGCATAAAGCAAAAAGTGATTATCGTTGATGACGAACCTAGAAATCAAAGAATCGCAATCGAGATACTCGAAGACCTGGTGGACTTTCAGGTCGCGTCTACGGGTGAAGAAGCACTAAAACTGATTGCGGACTCCCCGCCCGATCTGGTCCTGCTCGACATCATGATGCCGGGGATGGACGGCTACGAAGTGTGCAGGAAAATCCGCGAGAACCCACAAGCCGCGCGCACCAAGGTGATTCTCGTTTCCGGGCGTGCAATGATCGAAGAACGCCTGAAAGGTTATGAAGTCGGTGCGGATGACTACATGATCAAACCCTTCGACTCGGAAGAGCTTCTGGCGAAAACCAAAGTTTTCCTCCGCCTCGCCAGAAGTGAAACGGAATTGAGTGAGCTCAACCGGAACCTGGATCAGAAGGTCCACGAAAAAACGAATCTATTGCTGGATACGGAGGCAAGGCTGATTTCCAATGCGAAAATGTCCGCTCTGGGAGAAATGGCCGGGGGAATTGCACATGAGATCAATACTCCACTGGGCACCATCGGAATGCTCGCTGAGCAAGTTCAGGAAGTACTCACCGATGAGTTCGTCGACAAAAATAAAATAACCGAGATGAACCAGACCATTATAGATACAGTGAAACGGGTTGCGTCTATCGTGCTGGGTCTCCGGTTTTTCTCCCGCGATGTCAGCAACGAGCCTTTTCAACTTGCGTCCGTTAACCAGTTTGTGGAAAACACCCTGGCTCTTTGCAAGGAGCGATTGAAAAACCACAAAATCACGCTGACACTGAACCCGATTCCGGAAGACCTGAAGATTCAGTGCCGCTCGGTTCAAATTTCCCAGGTACTTCTGAACCTGATCGGCAATGCATGCGATGCG
>OULT01000019.1_pt1 | contig 15166 bp, 18 predicted proteins | sample 1690931 | NCBI WGS metagenome assembly OULT01 (sample SAMEA3914819, study PRJEB12502) | metagenome | biome: forest; material: soil | place: Canada | collected 2010-06-26 | depth 0.3 m | reverse complement strand
CTTCAAGCTTTCCGATGATTACTTTCTTCGCCGGTCCGTCGTCCAAACTTAGAAAAACGAAATCCATGGTCTTTAGAAGATGGACGTTTTCAACCGTTACAAAACAGGGATACGGAAACAAGCCGTTACGCATGACCGAGTACTGTTTATAAAAGTGATCTACCTTGAAGAGTTTTTCCTTTAGCTCTTCGAGAGATACTGCACCTGGAGCTTTAAACGCGTTGTGCTGGTAAAAACGATCTCCGTCGAAGAAGTGGACTTCTTTTACGTGTGTTTTTACAACTTGATCTAAAATGTACGAGCCGGTTCCACCGACCCCTACAATTGCGACTTTTTGGCCAGCGAGCTTGTTCGAAACCATCCCGATACCTGCACGGCTTGAGGCCGTGTCAGCATACTTAAAGACAGTTTCACTTTCGCCTACCTCAGAAACGGTAAAAGCTTGAGCAGTGACCATCGGAAGAATAACCTTTGCAGGTCCTGACAAAATGGACACGTAACTTAAAACCTTTGCGTAGTAGTCTGAGTACTTTTGCTGTGCGTTCAATGGTTTCGCTGAGAAAGTGTGGTGAACCCCCAAACCTGGCGCTAGCTCACGGAAGCCAGACTGGTTGCGGATCTTCTCAATAGGTGATCCATGTTCGTCACACGGGTAGTCCTCTCCAAAAAGGTGCAAAACATGATTGTCTGGCAGCGCTGTCACATTTCCAGCCAAGGTAAGGGGCGAAACTAAAGTTCCAAAGACGACCTTACTTTGAGTGTTAACATAAGGAACACCTTTTACAAGCAGATGGCCCGACTTTATTTCTAAGTCGAAACCTTCATCACGCAGCTTCTTCAAATCAGGACTAAGATTTATCAGTTGGAGAGACATTGAACACCATTCCTTTCTTGATGCGAACACTGTGGCCCTGTGTAAGATCGCCGGTTTCTTGCCCGTGCGGACCATTTCTGTAGGTGATTGTGAAGAGAACGTTTTGGCCTACTAGAGGTACCGGGTACGCGAGATTAACAACTTCATCGAACGATAAACTCGTCTCTACCGTTGTTTTTTTCTCCGCATTCACAATAATTACGATCTCCTTTTGAGAATAAAAGTGTTCGTCCTGAATGAGATGCACCTCTGATTGATCGTTTGGGATAAAAACATCCTCACGATCACCGGAAACTTCCTTGAAAAGCTCCCGATTTTTAGCAACCTCCCCAATCTTATAAAGATGGGCGCCTGTTGTGGGACTATCCGATTCGTAAGGCTTGTGATCAACGTGAATGCGGACTTTTTTTAAGCCGTTATGCTTGTCTTCCATCATAGAATTAACTCCGTTTAATTCTGATTAACTATAACAGATTAACCAGACTGCATTAAAAAGAATCGCGTAATTGCGACCCTAATTCAAGGATAGGCGGTAATTCTGCTTCAGTCAAGCAGTTTTAACAGATTATTTTATGGCTTTGAAAACGTACTCAAGCCCCCCACTTTCAGCTGCATCCTTGTAACCCAGGATAAGCCCCTGATGCATAAGCTTTTTCAGCTTCCCGCTCGCATTTTGAGCGGTAAGATCAAAATGCTCTGCGATCATGGAGGTAGTGACGGAATCTTTCTTCATTATAAAATTTAAAAGTTCGTGGCCGCTTGAACTCAATTCAGGTCCAAGTATGCTAAAACCCTTTTCTTCAAAAATGATGATAGGCTGTTCGATCGCAAGGGCAGCATAATGCCAATTGTCCCGCAGATCTTTTCCTTCCAGATCGCAGATGTAAAAACCAAACTTTCCTATTTTTGTTTTTGCAAGCGAGATTACGCTCTCGCGAGGGAAGGAAGCGTCAGTTTGAATAACGCCCTTGAGGGAAATTCCAACGGCTGCATTCTCAGGAAAAGAATCTAAAATCGTCAAAAGTTTTTGATACACCAATCGACCTTCGATATTTCCAGACGCTGAGTCGCCTCCGATAACTTTTCGGAGATTTATAGGTGTGTTTTTCTGATTCATCTGTTCAATTTAAGCAGGCGAGGACGGAGAGTCAACTGTAAAGTCGAAACAAATATGCGTGCCATGAATTGGAACTAAGTCTGTTCTTCTTATCGTATCCTTTAATGCTCCATCTTTGAAGTGTAGCTCTAAGCTAAACGTCTTCTGACGAAGAGAATATTTTGCACTAAATCTTAATGCACTTTCTTTACTGCTGCGAAAACCCTGACCGTTTCCCCTTTTCGCTCCGTGCTTACTAATAAGACCTTTCTTCATCACAGCTTCAACTAAGGCGATGTTGGAAAGCTCTAGAAGATCAGGGTAATGTTCGCTCAACGCGGGAGTTAGTGTGTTCACAATTCCAACTCCACTGTCTGAGACAACTGTCTGGATGTGAGCGGGAATTGTCTCATAGTGCTGAAGCGCCGCAAACCCACCTAGCGTGGAACTGCTATGATCAACAACATTTCCAATCAGCTCTCCAAAAATTGTGAAAATTGGAACTTGATACTCCTGGTTCGACTTTGAAACGAAAGCCTTCGCGAGTTCTCTTGCCAACTCAGTATTTACCGAGTTTAGAGCTATTGATCCGATTTCAACCAAGCCACTCGAATTTCCTTTGTAAATTTTAGCTAAGGAATTGACTGGTTTTCTTGGCAATACCTTCGCACTTTTGTTTAATAGGTCATAGAATCCAGCTCGATTTAGATACAACCTTAAGTTGTTGTTCTCCCCAAAATCAATTGTTACGGATTTGCCCAAGTCGATAATTTGATTGCACAGAGATAAAAACCGCGCCGTCACTTCAAGTAAAAACTTACTGTTGTCACAAAAAATAAATACCACTGAATTTATCTTTACGCTGAGAAAGTCTACAGTTCGTAACGAATTTTCGAATGAATCACAATCAATCCAACCGTTATTAAATTCCACAGTGACACAGTCGTCGGATGGTCTATTTCTCCATGTATAATCGGAGTTTTTAAGAAAATAACTTGAGTGATCAGAAAGAAACCTATTTATAGTCGTCTTATCAAGATTTAATTTTTTGGCGATTTCTTTTCCGAGTACGTTAGGGGTTTTTTCTAGCACACATTTAATCTCGGCAATTAAAGCTAATATCTTCTGATCAACCTTTTTCATCGGACGCTCGGCTGCATAAAAGAATTGAAAAGTGTAGTAATCTCATCGCCAGTGAGTTCTTCTTTCTTATACAATTCTTCAGCGATCAATTGAATTACCGGTGTAAACGGAGCAATTTTCTCGATACATAAGTGCATTTGGTAATCGATACATGCTCTCACCGTTGAATCCGCAATCATATCCAACACACCGATGGCAGGGACTGGCAATCTGGTAGCCAAAACTCTGAACTCTTCAGATTGCATCATAACTTCAATCCACTTTACTGCTGATGTTAAGTCATCACCGCCCACGTTAGCTACGCCATCCAACAACAAAATTTCGCTGGCATAGCCCCCCAAAGAGATCATCACTCTCCGGGTTGCTTCGTTAATCGTAAGTGTAGCTTTTTGTTCGAATGGCTCAAGTTTCGTAGACCCAAGATATTTATCTGTCCCCATGGGCGAATCCATCTCTCTGAGGGAGACGCTCCGTATCCCTTGGCTACAAATCAGTGCCATTACCGCATGGCCTGTTTCGTGGTATGCGATTTTTAACTTTTTTTGATCCACGACTTACCCCCAATCAATTCTGACACTACTCTAATGATTGCCTTAACATCGCAGTTCTTTCTGAAATTATGAACCCAAATCCGGATAATGCGATAAGAGGCTTTAAATTTTTCGGCGCCGTTGTCACACCATAATATAGATTTGGTTTACGTTTTTTAACTAATTTAACCATTTGAGCCACATCTTTTAATCTAAATTTCACGTAACGGAGATCGTGTGCCATGTGGTTTCGTATTTTTGCGATCTCACGCATTGGTTCGATTAGACTTTCATAATCTTCAATCGATTCCAGATCGTACTCGTATTCGGGGTTTTTAAGCTCTCGAAGCAAACGACGATAGAGATCAATCTTTCTCCCAAGCATCTTTGACCCGATATCAGGGTCTATCTTAATCAATAACGCCTCAAGTTTCGCTTCAATGAGAAGTACAACTCCAAAGAATCTACCGACAAACAAGTTGGTTTCATCATCGCGATCACGCATAGCTTCAAAATCCTGAGTGACTAGTTCTAAAAGCTCTCGGGTATTCTCCTCAGGTGTTCCGTACTGCTGTCTCAGCTGAACTTCAAATTCGTTAGTCTTGAACTGGCTTAACTTACGACAGATAACTTCAATTAAACGATTCCTAATCCCCATAGTTCATAACCCTCGAGTTTTTATACACTTACTCATATCTATCTCTTCTGATTCAGCTCAACACCACGGAACCAAAAAGCCCCAGCTCTTGCGAGCTGAGGCTAATGATTTTAACTACTTATGAACCATTTCTGGTTCCGATTATGGTGGAGCCGGCGAGAATTGAACTCGCGTCCAAAAGAGATCCATCGCCCCAGTCTACATGTGTAGTCACAGTTTTAGATTGGATCCGCTACGCCCCGTAACCGGCTGAGCAGACCCTCCATCGAATTGATCTCATCTCACTTAGGATCGATGAATCCGGTGAGACCAGCCCTCTAAATGGCGAATTCTTAGTCCCGAGGACTTAGACTAAGAATTCGTTGCGGCTTTTAATTAAGCTGCAAGTGCGTAATCGTTAGCAATTACTGTTTGCTACCTATTTAACGTGGCCTGATAGCAACCACGACATGCATGAAGGATTTCACGTCTCCTGTCGAAACCGTGACGGCCCCATACCCCTAGTCTACCACAGTTTAAGTGGAAGGGAAGCAGCCGGGCCGATCTTCCCGATCTTCGCAGAAGCCATCGCATTTACGGTCTTTTGGACCTCTTTTGCGTGGTTCAGATGCTCAGCCACCGTCTCGCGGGTATTCTCAAGCAGGGTTTTCAGGTCCTTGTTTTTAGCCTGTGGGATCAGCTCCTGATCGAGCTTGTTCAGCACTTTTTGATGCGCCTCAACCTGCTTGTCGACATAAGCGCGGTCAAGATCTGCCCCCTTCATACCTTCGAAGCGTTTTGCAGTCTTGTCAGAGTCGTCGTGGATGTGGTCGGAGATTTTGGTTTTCTCCGGATGGATCTGAAGCTTGTCAGCAAGGGACTTCAGGTCCTTGTTGTTCTGCTGATGTTGGTCGATCATCATGTCGGCGAGTTTTTTCGCCTGATCATTCTGACCATGATTCTTTTCCAGACGGGCAGCTGCAATCTCGCCATCATTCGTGGTTTCCACGATCTGAACAATCTGCGCATCGGTTAATGGATGATTTGCATCGCGTTCAGCCTCAGGTGCAGGCGGCGGTGGAACACGCTCTGAAACCGGGCCTTGAGGCGCTGGCGGAGGTGGAACGCGCTCTGAAGCTGGGCCTTGGGGCGCTGGAGGCGGATCGTTCGGTTGTTGAGCACTCACTGCGGTGATACTGGTCAGGGCCAAAATTCCCAGGAAAAAGGGCTTATTCATTTTATAACTCCATTTCAATGTTTTCCTATAGGAGTAAGCAATATGCAGACCGTTGGCTCATGCGTTGAAGCTCTGCCAGGTGATTTTTCGGGTTTTTTGACGCATTTTGATAGATTGATCGCATGTTAAAACAAGCTTCTGTCTCAGATCTCACCCGTGGAATCGTCAACCGCGATTCCGCTCACATCGTCATCACCATGCGCCGCTATCCCCGCTTCGTGAATCGAAAGCTTCGGGACGAATACCTCACCTGCATGTCGCCCGAACCGAAACTGTTTGAAGACTGGTTAAAGAAGAAGAGATTTCATGACGACCATGATGGCGCGTTTGATCGTTCGAAGTTTGAAGAGCGTTTTGGTCTTGAGGACGAAGGACTTGAGCATCTGGCCCGCTTAAGCATGCTTGCCGCTGAAAAAGATGTCTTCCTCGTCTGTCAGTGCCATACCGGAAAACGCTGTCACCGCGAATTCCTGCTCATTCTTGCAAAAAGACTTTTTGGTGCGAACGCGGAAGCCCCTAAAAACAAATACCCTGTATTCGAAAAGCGGGTCACTGTGATGAAGCGGAAACTCTCCCGCAAGAAAGCTAGTTAATCTGCTTGGTCTCGATCGTAATTTTACTTTCTAGCAAACGGTGGATCGGGCAGCGGCCCACAATCTCAGTGATGCGGGCCTTTTCTTCAAGGGTGAGCTCTCCACGGTATTCAATCTCGCGCTGAATCCGGGTCTCTTCGCCTTCAGAGAGAATCTTCACGATCACATCAATTGAATCAAGCTTGAAGCCTTTGCGTTTCGCATACAGGTTTCCAGTCAGAATCGTGCACGCCGCAAGCGACGCTTCAAGCAACTCGTGTGGATCCGGACCTTCATCATGACCCCCTACGGATTCCGGGAGCCCCGAAAGCAACTGATGGCCCCGTGTGGTTAACTCGGCGACTAAACTTTCCTTGTTCTTACCTGTGATCATGGATGTCCCTCTTTGATTCCTATTCTCGATCCTGCCACGGCTTTTGACAAGAGTCAGTGCATTTGCACACCGCAGGGTGAAATGCGCGTTGATGAGAGCGGTGCAGATCGGTAAAGTGGTGCCATGGAAGACAATAATGAGCTGATGATGGTGCCGGGAATGACTCACGACCTGGGAGGCGGCTTTCAAATCAGACGGCTTCTTCCCTACCGGAAGAAACGAATGGTCGGCCCGTTTATCTTTCTCGATCACATGGGACCGGTCGAATTCACCCCAAACTCCATCACCGATATCCGCCCTCACCCGCACATCGGTCTCTCAACCCTGACTTACCTCTACTCCGGTCGCATGGTTCACCGGGACAGTGTTGGATCCGTTCAAACGATTTTACCCGGTGAAGTGAACTGGATGACTTCAGGCAGTGGCATCGTTCACTCGGAACGCGCGCACCAGGATGATTACGGGAACCCGATTAAAATGGAGGGCCTTCAGTTCTGGGTCGCACTCCCTGATGACAAGGAAGACGGTCCTCCGTCCTTCTATCACTATGATCGCGCATCGATCCCGACTTTTAAAGACATTGGCTTTAATGCAAATGTGGTGGTTGGATCCGCTTTCGGACTCATCTCTCCGGTAGAATCCTCATCCCCTTCCGTCTTCATCGACGTGACTACGGACCGAAAAACCGATATCCCCTTCTCACCCGAGAAACCTGATTTTGAAATTGCGATTTATGTCTTGAAAGGGAAAGTCACCTATATCAACGAAGTCGTCGAGGAAGGCCATCTCGCCATCTGCATGAAACCCATGCATTGCATCTTCAAGGCAGAAGCCGACACCCACTTCATCATCATCGGGGGCGAAGCGTTTCCGAATCTGCGTTATATCTTCTGGAACTTTGTTTCGAGTTCCCACGATAAGATTGAAGCGGCAAAGAAAAGATGGAAAGAAGGCAAGTTTGAGAAGGTCCCGGGCGATGACAAGGAATTCATTCCACTCGGAGACTAGATCTCAGGCAGAACGTTTCCCTTGGTTCCAAGCGGGTGGATCACTCGCTGGAAAAGACTCCCAAGAGGCTTCATCCACTACATTCCAAGGCTCAGCGTGCGCAGCCAGATCATCCGCTGGCTCTACGGGGTTGGTTTTTTCTTGTTCGGAAAGCAGCTCATGGAGCGCGATATACGCTCCAATGAGCACACCTGCCGATGAAACCACAGTTGAAAGCAGCTTCATTCCCAACACCTCTCTTCAGGGTTTAAGGACAACTTTCACGCAGTTGTCTTCCTTGTTATTGAACATTTCATAACCACGAGCGACCTGGTCGAGACCAATTTCATGCGTGATGATGTCATCGGTCCGGATTTTTCCGGACTCAAGCAGATGGATCAGATGATCAATATAGTTGTGAACCGGGGCCTGCCCCGCCCAGAGCTGGATGCCCTTGTCCATAAAGGGTCCCAGCGGGAAGTTTCCGTAGTTGGTGGCATACACCCCTAAAATGGAAACCCGACCTCCTCTTCGAACGGCCTCGAATGCTTCGGTCACAATTTTTGCCGAACCGGCTTGGAATTTGGCCGCATTGATCAACTTCGCAGCAGTGCTCGTTTCCGCTTCCAAACCCACGGCATCGATGCACACATCCACACCTCGATTGTCAGTCAGAGCCAGAATTGCGTCCACCGGATCAACCTCGTTTGCATTGATCACTTCGGATCCGCACACCGCTTGTGCCTTGGCGAGACGGTACGGAAGAATATCGATCCCGATCACCCTTTTTGCTCCTTTTGCCCAAGCTGCTTTCTGCGCCATTAGTCCTACCGGGCCGCAGCCAAAGACTGCAACGGTTTCGCCCGCTTTCAGTCCCGCTTTATCGACACCAGCCCATCCGGTTGGGAGAATATCAGTCAGAAAAAGAACCTGTTCATCCGTGAGGGAAGCCGGAACTTTTCTGGGTCCGTAATCTGCGAAAGGAACTCGAACGGCCTCCGCCTGTCCGCCGCTAATCCCACCATACAGATCAGTGTAGCCGAAGAGTGCGGCACCCTTCTGAGTGAGAGTTCCTTTGGGTCCGTAATTTTTTGGATTTGATTTTTCACAACCCGTTGGCAGTTTGTGTTCGCAGAAGAAGCAGTGACCACAGGCGATTGGAAACGGCACCACCACCCGGTCTCCCTTTTTCAGATTTTTCACTTCTTTTCCGACTTCTTCCACAACCCCCATGAACTCGTGCCCAAGTACGAGATCGTGAGGTTGCGGAATATAACCGTTAAAAATGTGAAGATCTGATCCGCAAATTGCAGTCGCAGTCACGCGAATGACCGCATCGCGCGGGTCCTCGATCCGGGGATCAGGGACGTGCTCATACTGAATGTCTTTTGCTTTGTGAAATACGGCTGCTTTCATAAAAACTCCATTTCAATGACGAGGTTGTTTCGGTTCGGTGTCCATTCGGGCCATGATTGCGCTCCAGGTTTGAGGCACGAGTCTCGCCGCCATCGCTGTAATTTTATTTCTAAAGGACCCGGCAACGACCATGTCTCTTCCTTCCATGAGTGCCTGAAATCCCTGTCTCGCCACCATCGCAGCATCATCTTTCTTCATCTCGCCAAGCGGAGTATCTTCCATGTGAGCCCGGTGAAAGAAATTCGTTTCAGTTGCTCCAGGCAAAAGTGAGGTGACTGTGATGTTGGTGTCCCGCAATTCATCCCGGATTCCTTCTGCGAACGACTGAATGAACGCCTTTGAAGCGTGATAGATCGCCATGTAAGGACCAGGGGTGGTCGAGGCGAGTGATGAGGTGAATAGAATGCGTCCCTCATTTTGTTTGACCATGTCTTTCAAGACGAGCTTGGCCAGATGAACGGAAGAGACGACATTGAGCTTGATCAGCTTCATCTCGTCCTTCAGTTCCGTGTCCCGGGCGAAATCGCCGCTCACTCCGATACCCGCGTTGATCGCCACGGCATCGGGAACCCGTCCAGACTTTTTGATTCTCTGGTGGAGTCGCTCGACACCGACATGGGTGGAAAGGTCTACTTGAATGGAATTGACAGTAGTACCGAGCATCGCCAGTTTTTCGGCTGCTTCGACGACCCCCTTGTCTTCAGCGGCAAGGATGAGATCGAAATTGTGCAAGGCAAACTCTTTGGCGAGTTCAAACCCGATTCCACTTGAGGCTCCGGTAACCACTGCTAATTTTCTTTGAAATTTTCGAGACTGCTTTTTCATACCCTTTAAGTAGCATGTAACATGCCACTCGGAGGCAGAAAGCCCGGGAGTGGGAAGAATAAGCGGAAGGGTTTTATTTTTCGAGAGATGCGAGATGGTCGCGGATCCGCTCGTACATCTCGGCAAAACGCTTCATCTCAGTCTTTGTGCAGGCATCAGCGAAGTGAGCTGCACGTTTGAAGTAAGCTGGAAGGATTTCTTTGTTCAAAGTTTTTAATCCGCCATCTGAAATCTGTATCAGCATTGCCCGACGGTCATTCGGGTCAGCTTTCCGTACGATGTAGCCCGCCTTTTCAAGCGCATCAACAAATTGAGTCATGGAAGCCCGGCTGACTCCCGTTTTTTTAGCGAGATCAGAAGGTGAAAGAGCGTAGCCTTCGGCACAGCGAAGAAGAAGGAGGATCTGAAAACGTCCGGGGCTTAACTGGAATTGATCGTAATAGGATTCGACCTTCAGATCGATTTCCATTTTGAGCTTCTTGCATGTCAATACAAAGTCGATTTTCTCCCTGTCAATTTTACCGACATCCGCTGCAAGCTTTCTATAAGCCGCTTCCATTTCGCTTTCGGATTCGCGCTTCAACTTTTCTGCTGGATTCGTTTTCGGCTTCGTCGATCGCATTGACATATACCTATATAGTAAGGTAACCTTATTATATGGTCACCTTAAAAATGCACCCTGTTTCCCTGGCATTGATTTTAATGATGATTTCGGGAGCATGGGGCACCCCTTCCCACGCCGAACCCACTCAAAATTCAACAAATTCCGTTTTAACCCTCGATGGTGCAATCGACGAAGCAATGAAGAATTCCCCCGTCATTCAGCAAGGGGAAGCGGTTTATAATCAAAGCAGCTGGGCGCAATTCCAAGCTTTGGGACAGGGGTTTCTTCCCAAAATTTCTGCGGGCTTCAGTCACTATCTTTCCCAGACTTATCAAGAGACAGCGATCAGCTTTAACGGTGGACCATTCCTCGCCTTCCCGGGCGCGTTCCCGACTAACATTCTGACCGTGAACGCTTCCATGCCGATCTTTAACGGCCTCTCTAATATCTATAATCTCCAAGCCGCGTCTCTCGAGAAGAGTGCAGCTCAACAGGATTACGAGCGCACTAAATTTGAAACGGCTCAAGAGGTGAAACTTGCCTTCTATCAGGCCCTCGCAGCAAGTCGCCTGAATGAAGTGGCTCTTCAGAACGTAAAAACGCTCGAAGATCATTTGAAACAGGTTGAAGTCCAGAAACAGGGTGGAGTTGCAACCAACTACGACACCCTTCGTGTTTCGGTTCAGCTGAGTGAAGGTAAATCCGATCTGATCGATGCGGAAGACAACGCGGTTTTAGCCCGGAAGAAATTGAACACTCTTCTTGGCATCGAAGCTGATGACCGCGCCCTTCAAGGCGTCCTCCCCGTTCCAGAGCCCTCCAAAGCTCAAAGCGTGGAGTTCACCGGTGTTCCGAAAGACCGGACCGATCTCGACGCACTCGAGCTTCGCGCTCGTGCTGCTGATAAAACCCGTTCAGCTCAGAACTCCTGGTTCATTCCCGCAGTCTCTATCTTAGGCCAGTACAACTACTATGAAGTCATGAACGAAAACACCGGCGACGGAAGTGTGGTCGCAAGCGGGAGCTACAAGCCTGCTTACAGTGTTGCAGTCGCGCTGACCTGGAATATTTTTGACGGCGGAGTTGCACTCGCCCAGTCCCGTCAGGCGAAGTATCAGCAGGTGCAAGCCGACAAAAAAAGTGAGCAGGCCCGTCTTCAAGTGCCGTATGATCTGACTTATTGGAAAAAACGTTTTTTAAGTAACACGGACCGCTACCTGACCCGCAAGCTCGACGTCGAACGTTCTGAAGAGAGTGTTCGTCTCGCGAAGCTCGAGGAAAAAGCGGGAACCCGGACCAGCACTGAAACGCTCGACGCGGAACTCGATCTTTTCCGCTCCCGTGCGGGTGTGGTCAATGCACAAGTGAATGCGCTCGAAGCGCAGATCCGTTTGGAATTAGCTTTAGGAAGGACACTTTAATATGAGTACCGACGTCACACAGACCCTCGACAATACAGGCGTACCCAAGGCCAAGTCATCTACTGCCGACAAAAAGAAACTCGCGCTCACAATCGCGGTTCCACTCGTCGCGGTGCTGACAGGTTATCTCATTTACGACAACTACATGTACGTCTCAACCGACAATGCTCAAGTCGATGCCCGCGCGACTCTCCTCTCTGCGAGAGTCTCAGGCATCATCACCAGGGCCAATGTTGAAGAGAACCAGAAGGTGAAAGCGGGCGACGTGCTCGTTGAGATCAAACCCGATGATTACAAAAACGGGATCGATCAGGCACAAGCGGAAGCCGCTTCCCTTCAAGCCCAGTTGAAAGCAGCTCGCTCAAACTACGAGCGGACTAAATCCCTCCTCTCCCAGGGTGCTTCCACTCAGGAGCGCCTCGATTCAGCCGAAGGTCAGTACCGCTCGCTTGAAAGCCGCTTTAAATCGGCTCAAGCCCAGGCAAGCGAAGCCCAGCTGAATCTCGACTACACCAAAATCGTCGCTCCCGTGGACGGCAAGGTCGGTAGAAAATCATTCGAAGTGGGAATGCTTGCAGCCCAAGGACAACCCCTTCTTGGATTCGTCGGTAGTCAGGATCGCTGGATCACCGCGAACTTGAAAGAGACCGACATGGCTGAAATCGCGGAAGGCAAAAAAGCCACCGTCACCGTGGACGCAATTCCAGGCAGAACCTTCGAAGGAACAGTGGAGAGCATCAGCCCGGCAACCGGCGCAACCTTCACACTTCTTCCTCCGGACAACGCGACCGGGAACTTCACCAAAGTCGTTCAGCGTGTTCCCGTCCGGATCAAGCTTCTAAATCTGAGTGAAAAAGAGATTGATCGCCTTCAAAACGGTTTGTCAGCCGAAGTGAAAATCCGCGTTCACTAAGCATTTCATCTTTTAGAGGTTTCCATGACCCCACAAGCAATTGCGATTATTTTTACCGCAGCCATTGCCTCATTGCTCGAGATCATCGACTCTTCCATCGTGAACGTCGCGATCCCGACCATGATGGGGAACATCGGTGCGACACTCGACGAGATCAGCTGGGTCAGTACGGCCTACATGATCGCGAACTCGATTGTCCTTCCGATCGCAGCGTGGCTTGGAACCCGTCTCGGACGCCGGAACTATTTCACGGCGGCGATTCTCATGTTTACAGCAGCGTCGTTCGCTTGCGGGATGGCTCCCAACCTTGGGTGCCTGATCTTCTTCCGGATTCTTCAAGGGCTTGCCGGCGGAGCACTTCTTCCCACTTCTCAGACTTTGATTCAGGAACAGTTCCCCCGTGAAAAAGCCGGGATGGCGATGGCCGTCTTCGGGATGAGTGTCATGGTTGGCCCGGCGCTTGGGCCCTCACTCGGCGGGTATCTCACCGATCACTTCGGCTGGAGATCCATCTTCAATATCAACGTTCCACTCGGAATTCTTGCAGCCATTCTCTCCTGGGCCAATGTCTATGACATGAAGGGCACCGAGTCTCTGATCGAGAAGGCGAAAAAGAGCGGAGTCGACTGGGCCGGACTCTTCTTCCTCACGGTCGGCGTCGGTTGCTTCCAATACATCCTGGAGCGCGGTGAATCGGACCAATGGTTTGAATCTCCGATCATCCGAACCTGTGCATTCTTTGCCGTAACCGGGATTGCTTCCTTCATTTACTGGGAACTGAAGATCAAAAATCCGATCATGAACCTGCGTCTCTTCAAGTCGAACGTCGTTCGCTCAGGGACCACCCTCATGCTCATGCTTGGGATCATGCTCTACGCCCTCACCTTCGTGGTCCCGGTCTACGTCTCACGCGTGATTCCAGACATGACCGCAACCCAGACCGGGATGCTCTTCATGCCTGGCTCGATTGCGACTGCACTCTGCATGCTGCCTGTGGGTAACCTGCTTCGGTTCGTGAATCCGAAAATACTGGTTCTGATCGGATTGATCCTGGGAGAGCTTTCGCTCTACACCATGAGCCAGTTCACGACTGCAAGCACGGCAAACGCCATCCTCGTTCCGCTTGTCCTTCGCGGGATGGCTGCGGCCTTCCTGTTCGTTCCGATCAACCAGATGGTATTGGGCTCGTTCTCAGGGCCTGAATTAGGCCAGGTCGCGGGGATGCAGAACTTCTTCCGTCAGATCGGTGGGAGTATCGGGATCTCGTCACTGGATACGCTCATCACCCATTTCAGTGCCCAGCACTACAATGACATGATGTCGAAAGTGAATGCACTCAATCCCGAAGCCTGGAAGACCTACGCTCAATCAGCCGGCATGGCAGGATCAAAGCTCAGTGACTCCGTCGGACTCTGGACTCCTTATGCGCTGGCAACCAAAGCCCTTCACGGACGCACACTCCTTCAAGTCTTTATCATGAGTTTCGAACAGCTTTGCTGGGTGATCATGGCAATCGTGGCTTGTGGAGTGATTCCGCTTTATTTCATGAAATACACCCGCAAGAAAGACGCGGCTCCGATCATGGACAGCCACTAAAGTCTTATTGGGCGAGTGAACGGGAATAGGTATAGAAATGATCTTCCGGGATATCATCCGAATCTTCGAGTTCTGCTTTTCTTGCCAGATACTCGTGACCTAAGGAAAATCGTTCGTCAATCGACGTGCTTTTTTCAAAGTCTTTGAGAAAAGTCTTCTCTTCCTTTTTCAGGTGATGCTCCACCATTTCAGCAAGCACCTTTGCGTTGGCGGTCCACACCTGACGATCGTCTTCTTCCGCGACCCGGGTTCGCTCAATCATGTCACGTGCGATCGCGTGCTCGGTGCTCGCCTCATAGGTCTCCTCACGAAGACCGATGGACCGTTTTCTCATCAAATCGGTATAGAGCACTTGCTCCTCGGCGAGTGCATGAACAGTCAGGAGTTTTGCGAAGTCCTCGAAAGCCGCTCTTCTTTCGTCGTAAGGCTCTTTCGTGTCTTTCAGGGTTTTGATCAGAGTCTTCAGAGGCTTGTGGTCATTCAGAATGAGACCAACAATATCGCCCTCGTCATAAAGATTTTTTCTGAGATTCCGGATCGGTCGTTTTTTTGGTGCCGCGCGCTTTGATGTCTTCTTTTTTCCCATGAGACCCCCTGCATGGCTGAGATGCAATAAAGGAGCCATACAGAACAGGTTTGTTTTTGCCTCAATCCATGGGGCAAAAAACCGGTATGCGCTTTGCACTATAAAGGGGTATGAGTGCAAAACGAAAAACAAGAGAGCCACCCCGGATCAATGAGCCTCTAGATGAACATCTCGACGTCATTCCGCCGAACTCATTCACGACTGATATCAAGCCCGGCGTTCAGAAAAACGTAACTCCCGAGCACAAACTCAGACTCGTGGAGCCTGTGACAGAACCTGTAAGCGAATCAATGGAAGAAGAACCCCCCGTTAAAAATGCCACTCAGGAAGAACCT
>OULT01000009.1_pt1 | contig 15547 bp, 18 predicted proteins | sample 1690931 | NCBI WGS metagenome assembly OULT01 (sample SAMEA3914819, study PRJEB12502) | metagenome | biome: forest; material: soil | place: Canada | collected 2010-06-26 | depth 0.3 m | reverse complement strand
CGGTATCTGCGGGCTCTTGCCGAAATCGGAGTTCAGGATTCTGCGCTGACGCAAGCCTGGGCTGATTTATTCAAGCGGGCTCCGGTTCGCGGATCTCTTTTGATTTACGCAGAACGGTTTGCACTCGGAAACGCGCTTTCCGGCATTCAGGCTTTGCCAAAAGAGGAGAGAGTGGCGCTTGGATCGCGGATTCTCGCACTTCTGGAAGGACTCGCTCAGACGAAGGAGCTCGATTCCGAGGGCGGCACTTATGAAAAGATTCTCGATGAATTGAAAGACCAGTCGAATGTCGAGATCAAGATTGGTGTTCTTCGTTGTCTGCGCTTCAAACCGGTTGCAAAGTTCGAGGGCTGGATCCTGACTCAGGCAAAAGACCCGAACCCGCGTGTTGAACTGAACGCGGTGATCGCATTGAAGGCGCTTCGCGGTTCTCGTGATGCAAGCGAACTTCTGGCTGAAAAACTCGAATCTGCATCCCCGGTGATTCAAGGGCGTGCTCTCGATGCTCTTTTGTTTCACACCACACTCGCTGGAAAGCGGGCCGTGCTGAACCATTTGAAAACAAATCTCATGAACGAGGACACTGTCGACAAGATCTACCGGTCGTTTGATCCGGAAGGAAAAGGCGGCGACGAGTTTGTAAAGGACCTGAATACGGTTCTGAAAGCCAACCCGGATCATCCGGGCTGGGAGAAGCTCGTTAGCCTGAGAGATCGCCTTGCGACCGCATCGCCGAAAGCGGAGTCGGGAGTGGAGGCTGCGACCACCAGTCCTGAACTCGAAGCGCTTGATGAGCGTTTGATTGCAGCGATTCCCAAATTCAAGGAACTCGACCCCACAACCAAACTTGCACTCCGTGCGGCGGAACAGCCGTTCATGCAGGCGGTGGGGCTTGAGAATCTTCCGATCGACAAGGCGCCGACCGTACTCGAGTACTGCAAGGCGCTTGATCTGATTCTGGAGAAACATCTGGGTCAGAAATATCTGTTCCCGAAACTCGATCGCGAACTTCACGATTTCCAGACGCTCTGGCACCGCGTGGGTTTTGGTGAAGAGTATCCGGAAGTGCAGAAGGTTCTGACTCTGCTCGGTTTGAAAGGGAAGTTCACGCCGGAAAGTTTCCCTCTCCATAAGGCGCGCCTGATGAGTTCGGCTTTCTATAATGGGAAGATCGTTCAGGATCGCTTCAAGATTTTCGATGGATTAAGAGCGTGGGCAGTGATCTTTTTGTTCTTCACGCGCAAGATTCCGCTTCAAACCGGAGCGGTGGGGCCTTTGCTCAAGTTCCCGCACAGTTCGGATGAGAAGTGCATTGAGATTGCGAAAAAGCTGATGCAGCTTCAGGATTTGAGAAACCCCGCAGCTCACAGACAAACGTATCCGGAACTGAATTCAGTGAAAACGGTTCGGGATGAATCGGTTGTTCTGATCAACACGATCCTCGAAATGATATTCTGATTTACTGACAGGAAGAAGCGTCGCTGGCGTTGCCAGCTTGCATCTTCTGGAGTTCACCGAGAGACTCGGTAGCCGTCTGGTGACAGTCGGCTGCGAGTGCAATCGCGTCGTCCATCGTTCCACCCAGTTGGTTTTGAACGAAGGAGAAGAAGCGTTGTGCTTCAAGCACTTCGAAGCAGGACTTTCTCTTTTCAACGTCTTTTGGATATTTCTTGCTCAAGGACTCCGCGAGCGCTTCTGCTTCCTTCTGGTTTCGTGCACTGTTTTCAAGTGCGTCCACGCTGAAGTTTTTGCAGGCTTCCGGAGTGAGGGTCAGAATCCCGGTTTGAGCCCAGGTCTGAACCGCAGAAGTGTTTGCGACGTAGGCCGCTGAATTTTTCTCCATGCCGGAGGTTTGGGAGAGGAGAGTTGCAACTTGTTGCTTCTGAACCAGGGGAACCTGAACGCCGTCAGTTCCGCTTTGAATGTGGGTCGCGATGTCGCTTGCGGTTTGCTCGGTGTTACCGACGCGTTGGAGATCCGTGTAAGCCATGTCGATGCGGGTTGAAATCGCTTCGAGTTCAGGAGACGCCTTGAAGAAAGAAATGTGCGCGTCTTCAGCGCGGAATTTTTTCAGGAACTCGACTTTCTCTTCTTTGGACATCTTCGAGCAGACGGATTCGATGTCACCGCTTTTGAGGCCGGTGAGAGCACGTCCTTCTTCGAGGAGGTCTTCCGCTGCAACGGTTCCAGTGCCGCCGAGAGTTTTGAGCTCGCGATAAGTAGCAAGAGCAATGTCATCTCCTTCGCCCGCGTTACTGCGGTATCCGAACACCCGGCTGTAATCGATTACAGCGTAGGGAGTGGCTTTCTCGCCTGACTTCAAACGGGGTGCTGTTGAGCACGCGGTGAGGGTCAAGGTGGTGATTGCCAGAGCCGGAATGAGAGAATTTTTCAAGTTCATGCCTACTTATCGGCATGCCGGTGAAATTATGTAGGGCTAACGTAAGCTATTGAAAGAACTTGTATAAATGGGTGAAGAAGTCGTTCCGGATGTTGTCTTTTTCCATCATGATTTCGTGCTGGGAACCCGGTTCGATGATCTGGGTGCAGTACTCGCCGGCCTTTTTACAGCCTTCATTCTGTCCTTCGGGTGAAACGATCTGATCATTTCCGGCTTGGAACAGGAGGAACGGGGTCTTGATCCCATCCATTTTCTTACGGATCCGGTGAGTTGCGGTGATGCTTTGGGAGATCCACTTGTTGGATGCGCCGCCGAGGATGGTTGTCGGGTTGTCGAGGAACACCTGCTTGTACAACCAGTAGCGGTTTTCACAACCAGTAAGGGTGTCCTTGTCATAGGTCAGGCTCGGATCCCAGTCCGTCTTGCCAATCGCGTAGTGCGTGCCAAGACCTACCGCAGTGAACGCACCCACGATCGCGCGGGCTTCGAACTCTTTGTAAGGAGCGGTGTTGATCTGAAGCATCGGAGAAGAAAGAATCGCTTTTCTGAAAGGAACCTTTCCTTGAGAAAGATAAGCAGCTGAAACCGCGCCACCCATGGAGTGGGAGAGGAGGAAGAGTTTTTCTTCCGGTTTCACGTTTGGAACGACCACTTCGTTCACAAAGACGTTCAGGTCATCTACATAGCTGTCGAATTTCTTCACGTAACCGATCTGCGGATTGAGTGGAGAAAGGTGCGGGGAGAGACCTTGTCCGCGTTGATCGTAGGAATAAATCGAGTAACCGGCTTGAAACAGGTCGTAGAACACTTCGCCGTATTTGAGCCAGGTTTCGGTGCGACCGTTCACCACCACGATGGTTCCGATCGAATTCGGATTGAGGAAGCGAACGCCTTTCAAGGCGAGTCCGTCGTGGGTTTTGAACGGGAAGCGTTCACCGGTTGCGGAGAACGGAACGATTTTGGAGTAATAATCTTCTTTGATCGAGGCCTCGGGAAGGGCGTGAGCAGGCGCCGTGAGGCCGAGAAACAAAAGGCTTAAAAAAGTAAGATTTTTAATCATGCGACGCATTATAGCGAATTGGGCCTTATTTAACAAGTGTTATTTAAAAACAGGGAGTTAAAAACCAAGCCCGAAGACGGCACCGACGGTGGAATAGCCTGAAAGATCAAAGGTTCCTTCCACGCCAAGGCGGAGGCCCTGGGCCCCGAAGATCCGGAAATAGACGCCCGTGAAGGCATATCCCGTTGTCCCTGACCCGGTACCGGTCACATTGACCGTTTCAGGACCAAGGATGGGGACGTTCACCGTCTCACTCATTGCAATCCGGCCATGCATGTAACGGCCGCCGATCCCAAGGTACGGCTCTGCAAAGTACAGCTTCTGAGACATCACGAATTCAGGGGAAATCGTTGAGATGTCGTGAAGGAAGGCATAGGGAACGTTTGCATAAGTGTAGCCCAGCCTGATTGCGAAGGACGGGCCTTCCTCCGCTTTGTGAAGGACGACCTTCACGTCTCCGCCCACAATGATCTGCCCCTGATAGGAGAGAACGGAGATTCCGAGATCCGAGCGTTCGTTGATGGCTTTTCTGATTTTGAGCGCACCGATCGGAACTGCGGGCGCTTCGATCTGCGGAGGCGTGATGCCGTTTGCGGCAAGCGCATTCAGGACGCCATCACCGATTTTAACCAGCGTTGCTTCGACCAGTACGTCCATCGAGTTGTAATCCACCATCGAGGTGGCACCCGTATAAGGACGATGGACCGTGTAGATCGCAAACATCTTCACCGCCTCATTGGAGACGTTCTGGGGAAGTTTTTGATTCAGGAACTGACTTGGATCAAGAAAACTGATGTTGAGAATTGCTCCGGCTTGAAGCGGAAAGAGCAGGAGGCACAGAAGCAGAAGAAGAGACTGCTTAGCCATCCGATTTCTTTTTGTTGAAATTCTTCAATACTGCGAACGGGTTTTCCACGAGGGGAGTCTGTTCTTCCGGATGGAAGGCAATCTGGCTTCTTCCGCACTTCATGCAATCGCCTTTGTCGTCCTTTTCAGGCTTAGGCTGCATTGGAAGAGTGAGCATGATCTGCTCACTCAGGATTTCCTTCATGTCCACGATTGGCTCGCTCACTAAAGTGACTTCATAATCCGAAGAATTCAGATTCATCGCCGGAGCGTCGAGATCATCATCGTCGTCGTCGCTTTCGAAGAAGCTTTGCACGTCAGGATCCACGTCCATGTTCCTGCGGGAAGTTTCCCGGGGAGCTTCTGCGTAGACTTGCGACTGCGTCAAGAGGGTATGGAACTGCAACTGAATCGGAAACGCGAATGCGTCCGCACAGAGAGAACAGAGGAGGAACAATTGTGTTTTCACCTTGCCGGTGACGTGAATCAACTCTTCAACGCGTCTCAGAGTAAAGTGCACTTCGGTAGGGCGGGATCTAGGCTTCCAGTTGGGTGGTCGCACGATCCGGTCCATGCGTTCGTCGAGGTGTCCAATGACTTCCATGACCCATGGAGTTTCCTCATTAAAGTGATACTCGAGCTCGTGGTCCTTGATTTCCTGAAAGGAAACTTTCATCCAAACAGTTTTCAGGCTTTATCCATTGATCTGCAAGGTTTATTTAGATAGAATCGACCATTATGCGTATCGTCATGGACTTTGATGGCGTCTTTACCGATCCTAGTGATGAGGGAAGTGCCTGTTCGAAGTATTTCAGGAATTCAATTCTGGACCTCGGCCTGAAGGAGTTTGATTTGGGCACCGAAACTCAGGTTGATTCATGGTTTGGAGAGCTGCGTGCCCGTCAGGCGTCTCAGCCGTATCACTTTGGCTGGAGAAGTGAAGGCCGCGTTTCCGCGTTCACTTTCGAAGATCCGTTCATCCGTAACATCGGTCTGGCCGATTTTCTCGATCATCTCGTGAAACAGGGCGATCCGCGCGCGAAGAACACTCTTGCCCGGCTTCAAAAAACTCAAGACACCAAAAGCTTCGGAGAGCTTTCCGAGCGTTCCTTCCACAAGCTCACTCTCAAGAAGAGACCTGATCCTGCTGCCAAAGCATGGGTGAGTGCTGCGCTTGAAAAGGGGCACGAGCTCTTCATCGTTTCAAACTCCGCGACCGACAAGATCGAAGCGTTTTTGAATCAGAATGATTTCCCGTCCGAAAAGAGACCCAAAGTTCTCGGTGGGGCGAAGAAATTCGGACTCGGTGAAAAACCAAATTACATTACCCTTTCAGACGGCGCGAATGGAAAAATCCAAGTGGATTCCTCCCGTCCGACTTACGAGCAATACCTGCTCGACATCAAGCCGGATGCAGTGATCGGAGACGTATTCAGTCTCGATCTGAGTCTTCCGATCCGTCTCAAGCGCGAAGGCAAACTTGAATTCAAGTGGGGCCTTTTCTACAAGCAACGGGATTACACACCTTCCAGCATGATTGAACTCGTGGGGAGCCGCGATTCCAAGGTGAAGGAAGTGACTTTGGTCAGAGACTGGCCAAAGCTGGACTCTTAAGTCATGAGCGTCCGGGGAGTGATCTTCAGCCTGATGATTCTCGCAGCCGTCGCATTTGGCGCGAAAAAAATCATCGGAGAATTGGGAAGACTTCAAGCGGGTGAAGGGGATGGAAGCGCAAAAACGGTCGTTCGCGCAAACCTTCCTTCGAATCTTTCTCTACACGGGCTCGGGCAGTTTCTTCGTTCTTCCAAAGACGATATTTCAAAACAGATCAAGGGTGCGGGCATTTCCGATGACTGCGCCACCTACGTGAAGTCACTCGAGTCCATGGACTTGATGAAAGCCGGCCTTCCGGATGCTTCTTTATCCTATAGCCAGCTTCCCGAAGTTCCGCACGCCTGTGTTCTCCAGGATGACTGGGTGGCATCCGGTGAGAAGGTTTATCTTCAGAACTGTTTCCTCTCCAATCCAAATAAAACGGACGCCATTACTCCGGCTTGTCTCTCCGGTCTTTTCGGTTTGAGAGCGACCATCACTCGTTTTTTAAATCAGAACCGCAAGGTCACGGAAATTCACTCGCTTCCGGACCTGGTTGACCTGATGTATGCCGAGATTCTGGTTCCGGAGATGAATCACGAGGTCCCGAATTTCCGGACTCTGGTGAGTATTGCCAGACAGATTGATCACGAACAGAGAGGCCTTTATCTCAACGAAAGAATACTGATGATTGGAAAGGTCAGCGAAGGGATGACTGAGGCGATGGGGAAGAGCCCGGAGCAGCAGGATGCCATCTGGGAAAAGCTCTCTCAAGAATGGTCGGAGAATTCGTCCAAAGTAGGGGGCCTCGATACCACGGATATCGACCTTGCGCTGAATACCCGGGGCTATGATCCAACTGCCAGCGGGAAATATTCCGCCCGGCTTCTTAGCCGGAGTCCCGATTCACCTTTGGGTTATTTTCTGAAATCCTACGCCGAATGGGCGGCCGGGGAGCAGGAAGCCTCCTTCCAAACCTTGAAAAAGGCGATGGAACTGGACCCATCCAATCAGGATTATATCCGGGTAAATGACCTTCTAAAGGCCCCTGGGGCCAGTGTGGAGAGCTTTCGCCAAAGTTTTCACTTCAGTGTCTCGACTCTGGATTTTGATAAATAAAATATGCTATGGTCTCCTTAAGCGCCCGTAGCTCAGCTGGATAGAGCACCGCATTTCTAATGCGGTGGTCCCGTGTTCGAATCGCGGCGGGCGCGCCATTTTTTACAATAAACGAGTGTATTTCCGAACAATCTCAATGAGAAATAAATAAAGCCGCACACCCGGAAAAGATCACCAAAATAGCACTAATTACAGGCGCCCGCGCTGTTAGTGAAGAAAGTCTTCCGGTTTCAGATAGTTTGCTGAGACCTGACACAATAATTACTCCGACGCCAACTAATGCGAGTGCCAAGCCTAAGCTGAATCCTAGAACTGTGAAAATTCCAATCGCGGCTTTGCCGGTTGAAAGCGCGAGAATCATTACAGTAATTGATGCCGGACAGGGAATCATGCCGCCTGCCGCGCCAAAGCTGATAATCTGAAGGGTAGAAGGTCGAACTCCTGAGTTTACATAGGAGGGAAGGGTCGAGGCATGAGCTTTTGCGTGAGCTTCATCATCTAAATGAGCGTGATCATGTTCATCGGGATGATGGTGGCCTTCGGGCTCGTGCATCTCAAAGTGAATCGAGTCTTGTCCGTTTAAAATAAGTTCTGCAGAAAACTCGTGTGGTTCTTGCGGAACTTCAGCACTTAAATAAATATTTTCAGCATCAGGGCTTTTTTCGAGGCGCAACACTTCTTTTGTTTCGCCTCGGTTGATTTGGACGATCAACTCAGGAGCATTCAATTATTTTGTGCTTACAAATCTGATTTTTTCTCCAAGAGGAGTTTCAACAATCTCAAGCGATCCGTTTAGAAAAGTTCCATGTATTTGTACGGGTTCAGCGTGATGAGGGTGATGAGCGTGCCTTTTGACAAAAAGTCTTCGATAAAGCATCCAGCAGCCGATGGCTACTGCTATAAACCCACTTCCTCGCTCCAGCCAATGAGTGGCATTTCCGGTGAAGGCTTCATTTCCCAGCCATAAGCCAATCCCCGAAATTAAAATTACGACAAGTGAATGCGTTGTAGCCACGGATAAGCCTAGAAGAACGGAGTCGCGCTTTGTGCCCTTGATGCCGATTAGGTAGGAAGCAGTGAGTGCCTTTGCGTGTCCCGGCTCCAATGCGTGGAGGGCTCCAAGTAACACGGCAGCAGGAAAATACACGGGGTCTAAAGTTGTAGTGGGGAGTAAATTCATTTCCAAAAGCTCTTTAAAATTTCAATTGTTTCTTCGCCAGCTTCAGCCGCATCTTTAGCGGTATTTGCACCGACGATATGTTCTCGAATCATTCCTTCGAAAATTTGGCCCATAAGACCGTTTAGTGCTCCGCGCGCGGAAGATAGCGTTAGAAGAACTTTTTGACAGTCTTCTTTATTATCTAGCGCCGTTTCAGCCGATTTTAGCTGTCCTTGGATGCGCTTGAGGCGGTCTTTAAGTTTTTTCTGATCCTTAGAAGTGTGTGCCATTCCTCATATATAGTATAGGGGGGTATACTATACAAGTAATTTTAGATTAAAATCAAAATTTGCCTGCTGTTATCAAGTTTCAAGCGAACAGCAACGGGCGGCTGACCAGCTGTTGTCGGTCATTAAGATCTACTTGAAGTGATTTAAAAAAAACCGCCCCGGACGAATTGTCCGGGGCGGAGGCCTGTCTTTCCATTGAGGAAATTAATGTCTGAAGGATTTATTCGACTTTTAAAGTAGCTTCTTCTTTTTTTAACGCTTCAATTCGAGTCACGATTTCCATCAAGTCTTTATGAAATTGTACGGAGGCGTCATGGGTTGCTTTAAGCTGTTCATGGTCTTTTTTGTCTTTCGCATGAGCTTCGTCCAAACTTGCTTCCTTCCCGGGAGAGGGTGAATTGTTCTGCAAATTCTGTTCGTGGGTTTTTATCGAATTTGCGTGTCGTTCAAGTTCGGTTTTGTGTTTTTTCAACTCAGTCCCGTGCTTTTCAATAATTTTACTAAAATCTTTCGCTGCGGCTTCTGCAGTTTTATGATCCTTTTCCCATTGAGCATGCTGCACCACCCATTGATCGTGATCCTGAGTCCATACCTTGTGATCCAATTGTTCTTGTTTGGCGTCATGGGCAACGGCGGCCCCTCCCGACGTCAGGGCAATGGAAAGAGTTAATGCAAAAGTCATTAAACCAAGTTTCATGAGATCTCCTAAGGTTAAGTTATTCATTAACTCTAGAGATAAGGCATTTTAAATGCAAGTAATTCGCATTTGAGGTCGGGGCGTCAAATGCTGGACGGGCAGGAAAGGTTAAATCAAAGGAATCGGTATGCCTATGGTATAATTTTCGTATGCCCAAGACATTGGTAGATCAGTCAGGTTTTCTTTATGCGCGTCTTAAGGAAAGTGGATTAAAGCTGACCAGCTCAAGAAAAGTCGTGCTGAATACTTTTTTAAAGCATCATGGTCCATTTGGAGCTGAGGAATTACACAAGAAGTTTCTCTCCAAACAATGCGATCTTACGACTGTATATCGCATTCTTTCAAGTTTGGAGGAAGTAAGCTTGATTGCACGGTGTGATCTGGGTGATGGAATAGCTCGATATGAGTTGATCCATGAGGATCACCATCATCACCACCTTATTTGCACAGATTGCAAAAAGCTCGAAGTGATTGAAGACTGTAAAGTTGATGAGTCGTTTGAGCGCATCGGAAAAAAACGGGGCTTCAAAAACCTCTCCCACCGGCTGGAGTTTTTCGGTATTTGTCCTGAATGCCAGAAGTAAGAGGGGGCATTAACCCTGTTTCACGATTGCGAATCACTTTTCTCTAAAACGTCAGACCAGATCTCTGTCATTTTTTCACGCCACTCGGGATGAACTTTGGCGATCATGAGCCACTCTTCAAATACATTAAAAAAGAAATCACTACTTGCGATAATTACAAATCGGTTGACGATGATCTCGTCTATCTCATGGCCGATGGGCTCTATGTTGACGACATGTCTCACCACCTGAATCAGGATGGGTTTTGTTTCACCCGGTACTTTAACAATCCCTTTCATTCTAAAAATGAATTTCCCGAAAGATTGTAAAAACATCCCCAGGAACACTTCAAGTCTTGCGCCGTCCAAGAGCCCGTCTATCTCAAACGTGCGGCTAAAAACCGGGGTATGTTGATGTGGTTCCGGCAGGGAGGTTGATTTTACTGCCGTAAATTTCATCGGTCTCTTTGAGAACAAGGAGATTCCGAATATCTCTGAAATCGGGGCAGTGTTCAGATTTGCCCGTAAGATATTTGTGAGTCCATTTAATTTTCTGAGGCGAGCTTCAATTATTTCGACTTGCTCATTACCGACGATGTCGGTTTTACTCACCACGATCAAGTCGGCAAAAGCGATCTGAGATTGGAACTCCGGGAGTTTATCCGAGTTGTTTAACTCGAATTGTTCCGCATCCACCACAGTGATGATCGCCTGCAAGGAGACGATGTCCTTCAGTTTGGGGTCTGACAATAGCGTTTGAGTGATTGGGACGGGGTCGGCGAGACCTGTCGTTTCTATTACAATCGAATCAAACCAATCACGTCGTTTATGGAGTGAGAGAATTGCGTCCACAAGGTCGGTACGGATGGAGCAGCAGACGCACCCGTTTTGGACCACGACAACATTTTCATCCACATGCTGAATCAGATGATGGTCAATTCCGACTGATCCATACTCATTCTCGATGATGGCGATTCGTTGATGATGATTTTCCTTTAATATTTTTTGTAAAAGCGTGGTTTTGCCTGAGCCCAGGAAGCCAGTTAAAACCGTTACAGGTAACTTTGAAGGGGGAATGAGCATTTTACACCAGATTAATTCTCAGTAGTGGTCGTTTAACATTGTGTTCTAAAACTCTTGACGGTTTGTGAGACTAATTATCCTTTTGTCACGTCGCCGGCGCGTTTTACCTTGACCTTTGCTTCGGTCAGTCGTTTCGCGATTATATCTGGTGAGGTGGACTCGGCTGGACCCTCTACGTCGATATAAGAACCTGGTAGATGCCACGTCACAATTTTGAGGCTTGAAAACGTATCAAGTGTATCGAGAATGACTTTGGATTCTTCTCTTGATTTTAGTTCTTGAAAATAAATCCTGACTCTTCTTTGATCGCTCTCTCCTTGCCAAGCCGAGATTAAACCGCGCAGGCCAAGCTCACCCCCCTGACAAGCGGGACACGCCTGAGCCTGCGACACCAACGAACTGGACATGAAAATAAGAACTGCGAGAACCGTACTGCGCATTAGTGTATTTTACTTCCATTTCCTGTAAATGCAAATTATTTGCATCTACAGGAAATAACTGCGGTTTCCACTATGTTTGGGCCAAGGCTACGGATGAAAATCATGCTCAAATCGGAAGATCAATTTCGAAATCAGAAACCCAATCAACACCCATCCGGCCAATAACTTTCTTTTTTTCAAATGAAACAGACCGGGCAAAATAAAATCGAAGATAAGGCAGCCAAGCAAGGTTCCGAGAGCCATGTCAGTAATGAGAAGAACAATGTCAATGGTAACCAATCCGTTCATGATTGCGGCCAGACTCACTCCAAACGGAAGGGCCAGAATATAGAGGATCAGCCGCCTTGATGTTTTCGCCTTATCCACAGCATTTTCTGAAATCAGTGTTGAGACGATGGTTGCTTCATAGGCTTTGTGAGCGACTAGAGCTGCGAAAACGGCGTAATTAAACCTGGATGTTAAACGGTCAGAAAATCCGAGGAGCATTCCACTGGCAAGGCAGTGGAGAACCATTGCGCCCACAAACAGGTTTATCTCCTGTTCGGATTTTCCGAATTCATGGTGATGATCTGTAACCTGTATTAAATGAACGAGGCTGTAGACACCCCCGATAACCCCCACGACAATCAGATGTTTCCATCCTCCCAGCTCAAAAACATCCGGAATCAGATCGAACGCGCAAATGCCAATCAGTGACCCTGTTCCCAGAAGAAAGAAAGAGGTGCTGATGCTTTTCATCCCTCGAAAGAATAGAAGGAGCAGGCAAAAGGCACTCATGATCAGGGTTATAATGGCGGCTTCCCCAAAGAGAATCATCCTGAAAGGGTACCCGGGATCAGTTGGTACGCAAAACTTAAATGCAAATAAATTGCATTTAAGTTTTGCGCATGTTAAATGATGCGAATGAATCCAATTCCCGTCACTGTTTTGTCAGGGTTTTTAGGCGCCGGAAAAACCACCCTGTTGAATCACGTCCTTAATAACCGAGAAGGATTAAAGGTGGCCGTCATTGTAAATGACATGAGCGAGGTGAATATCGATTCCAAGCTCGTAGCCAATGGCGGTGCGAGCTTGAGTCGTACTGAAGAAAAGCTCGTGGAGATGCAAAACGGATGTATTTGTTGCACGCTTCGAGAAGATTTGTTGATTGAAATCAAGAAGCTCGCGGCGGAAGGAAAATTCGATTATTTGCTGATCGAATCCACGGGCATTTCAGAACCATTACCGGTTGCCGAGACTTTTTTGTTTGAAGACGATCAAGGGCAGACCTTGTCCACTTCCGCCAGACTTGACACGCTTGTAACCGTGATTGATGGATTTAATTTCTTAAAAGACTATCAAAACGCAGAGGATCTGAAGGCAAGGAAGCTGGAGGTCAGTCCTGAAGATGAGCGAACCATTACCGATCTTTTGATTGATCAGATTGAATTCTCAAACGTTCTCATTTTGAATAAAACAGATTTGATGAGCGCTTCTGAAATGGAAACACTTTCCGCGATTTTAAAAAAATTGAATCCGGAAGCTAAATTGATTTTAACAGAAAGAAGCAAGGTCGATCTGAAAGAAATCTTGAATACGAACTTGTTCAACTTCGATCAAGCAAGCTCTTCCGCGGGATGGATGAAAACACTTCGAGGTGAAGAAAAATCGGAAACCGACGAATATGGAATCTCAAGCTTTGTTTATCGTGCAAGAAGACCGTTTCATCCGGAAAAACTCTGGAACGCCTTTCAAAATGAATGGCCGGGAGTCGTTCGATCAAAGGGCTTTTTTTGGATCGCCACCCGCCCTGAGCTGATTGGCGTTTGGTCACAAGCGGGTGGAGTAAGCTCTGTGGAGGGTGGAGGACTCTGGTACGCCGCTCAGGAGCAAGAAGACTGGGATGCGGATGAGGACGAACTGAGCCGTATTCAAAAAGTCTGGGATGATGACTTTGGTGATCGGATGCAGGAAATTGTATTGATCGGTCAAAAAATGAATCAAAAGGCCATTGAGTCCATGTTCGACTCCTGTTTGCTTGCTGAAGAGGAACTATTGCTTGGCAAAAACCATTGGAAAGACGCAAAAGATCCGTTTCCACAATGGATGAATGAAATGGAAGAGCAAATTTAGTGTCAGGTGTCTGAAAGAGTGCTTCAATATTCGACTTCGCCAGGTTTATTTCGTGTAGTGCTCTCTCTCGTTTTAGTTGCAGTATTGAATGGGGCGTTTTGCGCGCATGCTGAGTCAGCGCCAGCGAAATCCAAGTCCCCGCAACCGACCGCTATTCCTGCCGTACCTTCTGTTGAAATTTGGGATCAGTTAGCCTCTAAAAAAGGCAAAAAAATATTGGGAAGACCTGTCGATATTGCAGGTTTTTCGATTGTAAACGAGTTTGACAACGGCAATATTACGGAATTCATGCTTACTCGGTATCCAGGGGGATGTGTCCATGTGCCTTTACCGCCTCCGAGCAATATGGTGCATGTGGTGATGGAAGATGGTAAATCAACTCCTTCTTTTTTTGGCAAACGAGTCATTATCCACGGGGTTATTCATGAGGGGCAAAGGATTGACGCGGGTTTTGAGATGAAGGCTGCGTCAGTAAAGGAATTTCCGTTTTAAATTATTAATGCAAGTTGTTTGCATTTACGGTTGTTGGGACCTAAAATTTGGAAATGGATTCCTGCTTTACCCGGAAGTTATACCGCCTTTCAGGCTTGCTCTTGACAACCAGTCTGTTCTTTTGTTCATGCACTAAAAAGGTCGAAATCGAACCCGCAAAAAATGAAGTTCGAAAGGTACAAAGAGAAATTCCTAAATCGATTACTGTTTGGGAGACTATCAGTGCCATGAAAACGAGCGATCAAAAGCCAAATGCTGAAATTGCCAACTTGTTAGGCAAAGAGATGGATCTTGCTGGCTTTATCATTGTTAATGAAATGAATTCTGATGAACTAACAGACTTTTTAGTCACGCCGATTTCGGGCGGTTGTATTCATGTGCCCCCGCCACCACCTAATTACGTTGTCAAGGTAGTCATGGAAAAAGAGGCGCACGCGAAATATGTTCCAGGACCGATCTTGATGAAAGGAAGGCTGCAGCTACCTAAAGATCAAAAAGATCGCAAATATTACACATTGGAATTCATAGCCCGACAAATGGGACCATTTCGGTCCGCGCACGAATAATCAGGAGGAACGATGAAAGTATTTACAATCATGGCTATTCTGTTTTTGATGATGAGTTCAGATGGAGTTGCTGAAGCGCATAATCATAAGGCGCATGTTCATGGAGCTGCCAAACTGACCCTCGCTATTGAAGATGATGGAAAGACGGGAAGTGTTGATCTCGATGTATCAGGTGACAGCATCATGGGCTTTGAGCACGAAGCGAAGACGGTCGAAGAGGAAAAAGCAAAAGTGACGGGGTTTGAGAAATTGCGAGCGGGTGGAAATCAGGTAATGAAGTTTAATTCATCGCTTGATTGCAAAGTAACCGCCACCAAAGTCGAAATCGAAAAAGAAAATCCAGGGGAAACGCATGATGCTCGTAAGCACGGCACCCATAGCGATATTAATGCTGCCTATGAGGTAAAATGTGAAAATCCACTCAATGGAACAAGTGTGCAGTCCGGATTATTCGTGCTTTTCCCAAAAATAAAATCCGTGTCTATCCAAATTCTAACTCAGGCAAAACAATCTTCAACCGAGGTAAAAGATGCTGGAAGTCCAGTCGCAATTCCATAAAGAAAATATTATTGAAATATCTGATCTTGTTTTTGCCTACCCGAATCATCCTCCCGTTTTAAATGTCAAGCACTTGGAAATCAGGAGAGGGGAAAAGGTATTCATCTACGGTCCCAGTGGTAGCGGAAAGACGACTTTGCTTGGATTGCTTGCCGGGGTTCTCTCCATACAAAACGGGAGCATCAAGATCCTGAATAAAGAGTTGGCAACAATGTCGGGAAGCGAACGGGACCATTTTCGCGGAAATCATCTGGGGTATATCTTTCAGATGTTCAATCTGATTCCTTATCTGACAGTTGAAGAAAACATCAGACTTCCTTCGGAGCTCAATCCGATTAGAAAAAAACGCTTAGGTGATTCTTCAGAAAAACATCTTTCCTCTTTAACTCATGCATTAGGCATTGAAAAACTGATTGGAAGAAAAGTAACTGATTTGAGCGTTGGACAACAGCAGCGAGTTGCGGCTGCGAGGGCGGTGTTCGGTTCACCTATGAGATGGACACGTCCAAACTGACGACGATCGAACAGAAGGCGCAGATCCCGTCGATGCAGAATCGGCTCGTTTCGAT
>OULT01000018.1_pt1 | contig 18939 bp, 17 predicted proteins | sample 1690931 | NCBI WGS metagenome assembly OULT01 (sample SAMEA3914819, study PRJEB12502) | metagenome | biome: forest; material: soil | place: Canada | collected 2010-06-26 | depth 0.3 m | reverse complement strand
TAGATGCAGTTAAAAAACTTCTCGCCCAAGTTGAGAGTTATGGCTCTCCTCGAAAAGAGATTCCATTTGAGGATTTTAAAGAAAGTTTGCTTTATAGAAATGTAAAGTCAGAGTCGATACTTCAATTCATCGATCAATTCAAATTTAGCAAAGCGAACGTAAGATTTATTCCGAGTGCTATTAAAGAATATATTCAAGATCTCAATGCTAGTGGTGAATTGAATGATTGGTCTATTGTTGTCATTTCAACCAAGACCGGTAAAGAGTTTAGTTTAGGTCCCGGGAAAGAGGTTCGAATGGTGGATCGTGCTTTCGTCAAATTTGTTAAATCAAAAGAAGACGAACAGGTGCGTTGGATCAAGGCAGTGACCAGTCCTCGAGATGAATTAGTCGATCTTTACGATGTATTGCCAAAAGTAAGTAGAACTAAGGAGTTATTCGATGTCGAAAAGGAGCTGACTGAAACAGTGATAAGGGGGCGGGATCGCCCTCGAGAAAGAGGCTTGTTGTTATTGCATGTGATTAATCCGAACACACAGATGACGGATGAAGAGTATAGTGCTTTTCTGAATGATGGAAAGCCGAATGAGCCTATTCGTGCTGCTGGTCCGTTGATTGGCGTAACCGTGGTTTTTCCTAAGACTGCGAACAGCTCGAAAACTTATCGTTATATTGTGAATGGGGCAGTGTAAGGAGGAGTGATGAATACGTTCGAGACTCAAGTGATTGTGCTTCTTGCGCTAAATTTAACTGTAGGGATTTTCATTGCAGTGAGATCGATCCGTGCAAAGCCGTTGAATTCGGGTATGACCGATCTTCACGCAATGTATTTTGCTGAATCAGTAAACCAGGATGAGTTTTTCAAGAAGAAAAATATCGTTAGAATAAAGTGCCAGTTACTTCAGAATGGGGTTCCAGTTGGACAGCCATTTGTACAGGCGGAGCATGTTACTGAGGTTTTGGATAAAGAGAAAATAAATGTGTTACTAAATGAGTTTGCGAAACCTTTGGTTGAGCACGGTGTTAAAACGACGATCAAATCTTTCATTGGGTAGCATATGAGCAAAACGCCCGTTGAGCGCAATTCGATTTGGTTTCCTTGGCAACATTCAATTTAGCTTTAATATGGCAATCTACCTGTAGAGATAAATTCGTATCCAGCGCAAAGAATGCGGCCCAACCAGAAGCTTCTTGGCGAAAACAGGAGAAGATTTTGTGAAAAATCATAGAAGAGTAAAAGATAATATTTATTTTTGCATTGATCTCGAGTCAAAAAAACCTGAGGTTTTAGAGTATTCGGGCGAAGTCCTAGAGGGAGATCTAAAGTACTTTAGAGTCAAAAGCCCTTTGAGTATTTCTGACTATGACTGGAAGGTTTTTCGGAGTGAAAAAGAAGCTGACAAATGGTTGCTTCAATTTAATCACGCATTGAAGAGGCTTAAAAGGCTAGCGGACGGGAAATGGAAGCCGGGGCCGTCTCTTATCTATAGGCGACATTATCTTGCTCAAACACTAATGGGCGAGAAGTTGCAGACATTTAGAAACTACAAAAAAGATTGGAAAGCAGGAACAGTGCTGAAATTACATGATCAGACATTTTATATTATGGTTCATTTGAAGCGAGTCACCAAAACATCAAAAGGTTATAAGTATTCATTTAGCCTTTTGAAGTAATTGTTTGCTCAATAAAATCTAGCGGCCACGAGCTGGCCCGGTTACTTCGGTAAGTAGGCTATTTAATTGGGGGCGCTGAGAAAGAATCGGAAAGCGAAAATGGAAATATAATTAATTCGCTACTGCAGAAGGTTTTCTCGTCCTTTGGCCAACGAGGGGCTTAATTCAAAAATTCAGTAGATAGCTCTGCCGATGCAAAAAATTCGCATAAGTAGAGCGGGAAAACCTATTCTTCACGGCGCTACTTCCGCTCATATAGAGACTGACTACTTTTGCATTGTTTGATGATGGTGTTCTTATCTTTCCGTTGTGGCGAAATACTTCACTTCTTTACCTTCCAGCCACTGCCTTGGGCTCAAGGTAGGACTCGATGCCGTAGACACCCAACTCGCGGCCAACTCCCGATTGCTTGACGCCTCCGAACGGAGCATTGGGCTCGTAGTGGAAGTCGTTGATCATCACTGTCCCAGCCTCGATCTGTTCGGCGCCCCTTTTGCCATGCTCCTGGTTACTGGAGCTGACGTAACCCATCAGGCCGTAAGCCGTCGAATTTGCGATCTCGATCGCCTCCTCTTCGGTCTTGTAGGTGAGAACCGAGAACACGGGGCCAAAGATTTCTTCCTTCGCAATCGTCATGTCGCTCTTGACGTTCACAAAGACCGTCGGCTTGATGAAGTAGCCGGCTTCAAGACCTTGCGGACGTCCGAGTCCACCAATGAGAACTTCTGCGCCCTCATCAATCCCTTTTTTGATGTAGCCTTGCACGCGGTTCCATTGCTTCTCAAAAACAAGTGGCCCAATCGTCGTGTCCGAATTAGCCGGATTTCCGACTTTTAAAGCCGATACAGCCTTCTTGAGAGCGGCTTTAATCTCCTCAAGTCGGTTCTCAGGAACGAGAAGCCGAGTGCCGGCGATGCACGCTTGGCCGTTGTTCATGAAGGCGGCCATCAAAGCGAAAGGTATCGCCTTGCTCAAATCAGCGTCATCCAAGATGATGTTGGCTGATTTTCCGCCGAGCTCAAGCGTCACGCGCTTCATCAGATCGACGGAATCGCGAGCGATCGACTTTCCAACGACCGTCGATCCGGTGAAGGAGATTTTCATGACGTCGGGACTTCGGGTGAGTGCCGTGCCAACCACGTCGCCACGACCGTTTACGATGTTGATTACTCCGGGCGGAAGTCCAGCTCCATGCCGGCCGTGACGATTTCGTAGAGAGACTGACTGCTTTTGGTGGAACTCGCGCGTTCGAAATGGAGAAGATGCATTGCATTTAATCACCAGAAAAATATACTAGAGGTACAAACTTGGGAGAATACATGCACTCTAGGATCATTTCATCCGTTTTATTTTTGTTAACTCTGACTTTTTCCTCTGCTCTAGGTGCGCCAAAAGCTTTCGCGCAGTCGGATCAACGGACGTCGATAATGGCTCTTGTCGGAGGCGCTCTCAATCAAATCTCCGATGAGGGATTGGGTAGCGGTTATAGAGGGAAAACAACCTTTGGCTTTAGTGCAGGCCTTACAGCTCAGTATAAACTTGCAACTTTTTTTGCGATTCGTTCCGGGCTCATTTACAATCAGCGGAAGAATGCCTATACGACGCCCTCAAACGTTACGGCCACTACCGAACTCAATTACACTTATTTAGATGTTCCTGCTTATTTGGTTTTGATGGCCGGGCAATTTTCTGTTTTTGGTGGAGTTTCGGTCGGATTCAAGATAGGTGGGACTCCAGAGGGAGGAGGACTGCTCAATCCTTCGATCTCTGATAAATCCGTAATTACTCCAATACAATTCGGTGTTGGATATACGATGCAAAATAAATTTGAAATCCAGATGATTAGAGAAACCACGACTTTATTAACGACTATTGAACAATCCACGAGCCCTGCGACTCCAATAAATAATCTCAATGCTTCGGCTTACCTCGTTCGTCTGGGGTATATTTTCTAATTTCGTTAGCGCTTATCAGTTTACTCCGTTGGGATTTGTTCCCGCTGACGGCAGAGTTCCGGAAGAGGGGGGCGATCCTTCAATCATGGATCAATACCAGCTCTACACCGCTCAAACTGCCATGGATCAGCTTGGATTTGTGACAGCGTAATTGCTCTTAAAGTTAAGAGCCGAAAAAACCGATAGTCTAAGATGGACCCATCAAAGGACTTATTTTGCCTAAAATACTTTTAATCGAAGATTCACTGGAATTCCATTTACTCGTCATAAAGACGCTGGGCGCTCTTGCAGAGGTGGTAGTCGCGGTTTCTTGTCAAAAAGCGCTGGATTGTCTTGAACGAGAAAGTTTCGACCTGATCCTTCTCGATGTGGGACTTCCTGATAAAGATGGGTTCACTTTCTGTCAGGAACTTCAAAATGATTCCAAATTGGCGTCCATTCCGGTGATTTTCATTACCGGGAAGAGCGAGCCTGCGGATATTCTCGCCGGGTTTTCCCTGGGAGCTGAAGATTTCATCACTAAACCTTTCGGACCCTTGGTTTTTCGTGCCCGCATTGAAGCTCGTCTGAAAAAAATTAAAAAAGCCGAGAACAAAGAGGAAGTCATTGAGATTGACGGGCTTCAGGTAAATCTCCCTCAAATGAAGGCCTACCTCTTGTCTTCAGGAATTAAACGAGATCTCCAGCTTACGTTGACCGAGTTCAAATTACTTCGTCAATTGATCCGATTTCCGGAACGGGTATTCTCGAGAGAGCAGCTCCTGAACCTGGTTTGGGGCGACTCGGTTGTCGTTTCCGATCGCTCTGTAGACGTGCATGTTTCCTCACTCAGAAAGAAGCTTGGGGAGCAGGGAAAGACTCTTCAAACAGTGCAGAATATGGGGTATCGGTTCCAGTCTCTGCCAAAAGATAAAAAAGTCGCGTAGGGTTGACATTCATTTCTTTCATCACGCAGCCTCCAGGCGGGAAAAATTCCTCATGATGACGCGTCTGAAGACTTCAACTTTAAACGGTTTTGAAAGATAGAGTGGAGCGCGGATTTTTTGATCGAGCACCCCGGAGATCTTCTTTTTGAACTCGTTTTCGGTGATGCCGGACACCACCATGAATGGAATTCTTTTGTTTTTTTCACGGCAATCCTTCCAAAAATCAATTCCATTTTTATTTCCTTCGAGTTGGTAATCAGCAATGATGAGTTCGTAATTTGAGCTCTGGTAGAGGAGTTGCTCTGCATGTTTTACGCTTCTAACACAGTGGAGGACAACCCTCTGATTCAGACTTTTGAGTGCCGCGCTGATTACCCACTGCCAATGGGGATCGTCTTCAACCACTAAAACACGGGGATTTTGAAGGACGTTTTTTTGCAGAGCTATAGCCTGAGACCAATATGAATTTCTATCAAACGCAACTTCTTGATTATGGTACATGTTGATTTCCTCTTCATTCAGTCTAGCAAGGTTTCATGAGGGGAAAATGAGGACGAGATGAAGATTTGTTGATATGCGGTTAGAGTCGTTGAATCAGCCAACGGCGTAAAAGCTGATGAATTTCGGGATCAACTGAGTCTTCAAACTCGACATACATGGAGTAATTTTCTGCTTCTGGATTAAACGAAGTTGATGTTACTGATACCAGATACTCCTGGGTTTGAGCTCCCAGAAGACCAAAAAAATCAGAATTGATCTTCACCACGGTGCCTTTTGGAATCAAGTGAGGACTCATGATTTTCAACCCAAGCTCGTCCACTTCTTCGACTACTCCATCGATAATGAGGACGCCGGTCATGGTCGTTTCTGTAAATTTTGTAAACTCCGCGCGATGTTCCCGGATGTGGTCAGTGTCCAGATAAAGTGAAAGTTTGGAAGCCAGGAGTACTCGATTGAGAGGCTTGAGAATATAGTCATTCGCCCCCAGTTCCAGTGCATGCGCTATATCGGATTTTTCCTTGGAACCCGAGATGATGATGATGATGGAATCCGGAGCCTTTGCACGGACACGAGAAATCAAATCAAATCCTGAAGTATCGCCAAGCTGCAGATCCACCAGATAAAGGTCGGGGGTCAGTTTCTCCGAATAATCCATGAAAACTTCAGGATCGTTGGTTGTTTTGATGTTTAAACCGAATCGGCCCAAAACAGACTCAAGCGCCTGACAAAACATAGGGTCATCATCGATCACCAAAGCTGAAGGTTTGAGTCTCATTTCACGCCTTTCATGAAGGTTCGAATCGTTTTCGCGATTTCTTCTCCGATACCAACAAAATTTACGCGATTCAAATACAAGCCCGATTCAGTGTATTTTCCGCCTCGAAGCGTATTTCTCAGAGAGATGTTTTCGAGTTTGAGTTCGGTTAGCAGCTCGGAAGTGAGCTTGACTTCTCCCCCCGACGATAGCTTTAACGGCATTATGAGATCGACTCCTGCTTCGCTTATTGCGGAAATCTCTGCTTTCAGGGAAATGGAATACTTTGGACGTTGTTCTACGGGAAAACGAAAAGCCTGGGTGCCGGATACTTTTAAAATCTTCCTCACCTTTTGAAGAAGCGATATGTTTCGCAGGGGTTTCAGGAGAAAATCCGTAGCGCCCAATGAAGCGGCTTTCAACACCGAGTGCCGATCATTCAACCCGCTCATGACCAGGACGGGAATGTGCCTGATTTCATTGGATTCGCGTCGAAAGGAAAGAAAATCAAACCCATCCTGATCGTTCATTTCCAGATCCGAGATGATGATGTGGGGGGTTAGGCCGGTGAGGATTTCTTTTGCCATTTTCACGGAGGAGGCGGTATGCACGATTGCACCATCGGCCTCAAGAATCTTTCTGCCGAGCAGCAGGATGTCTTCAGAGTCATCAATGAGTAAAATATCTTTTTTTTGCAGTAGTCCCATTATTTTTCTGTCTCGGCCTGCAAAAGAGGCTTCACCGCTTCGAATTCAAGAATGAGTTCCTTCAACAGACTTTCGAATGAAGACTCGATGCCACGCATTTCAATTTCCTCGCATAGATTGGAAAATCGATTCGCACCCATTCCAGCGGAACTTGATTTCAACTGATGGGCAATTTTTTTCACCTGAGCAAATTGTTGTGAATGAAGCAGGTCCTCCATTTCTTTGAGGGTGACAGGAATCTGGGTAAGGAAAAGAACGCCCATTTCCTGAACAATACTCGGGCCGCTTCCCGTATCAAGGCACCTGAGGTCATTGAGGACATCCAGGTCGAGAGTCTTGGAGCTGGATCTTGAGTCATCGAAACTTCTTTCAGTCATGAATTAAATACCTCTTACAGAGGTTACCATTGTTTCCGGATTTTAAATTCTAAATGGTGAGTGACCAACACATCTATACACAAAATTAATTTAAAAGTTCGACATCACAATTCATAAGGCGCACCCTAGGGTGGTAAACAAAGTATATTCCGAGAGATTCGGATGAAATTCAGGTGTATTTATGCCAAATAGAAAAAATCCGGCTCATCCGCATATCGAGCAAATGGGGAGCAACGAAGAACGGCTCCGGAGGATGGCTACCATCATTCAAGATTCCAACGATGCGATTACCATTCAGGATCTGGATGGAAGGATTCTGGCTTGGAATTGGGGAGCGGAAAAGATTTACGGATATTCTGAATCAGAAGCTCTGCAGATGAACATCGTGGATACGGTTCCCGAGTCACATCAATTTGAGGCACTGAATTTTATTGCGGCACTCAAGGGCGGTGAACTCGTTCCTTTGCTCGAAACCAAACGAAAAACAAAAGACGGACACATCATCGATGTGTGGCTCACCAATACCAAGCTCGTCGATAACCACGGTGCTCTCACCGGAGTCGCAACGACGGGAAGAGACATTACCGAGCAGACGAAAACTCTGGAAAAATTTCGCCGGATGGCGACTGTGATTCAAGATTCCAATGATGCGATCACCTTTCAGGATCTGGATGGAAACATTTTGGCATGGAACCGCGGGGCTGAACAAATTTACGGTTATTCAGAAGCCGAAGCTCTGGGCATGAATATTGTGGATACGGTTCCCAAGGAGTATCAGGAAGAAGCGCGCCAATTCCTTTCCTCTCTCAAGCGTGGAGAATTGGTGCCAACTCTGGAAACCAAGCGAAGACACAAGGATGGTCGGATCATTGATGTTTGGCTGACGAATACCAAGCTTACTGATGACAAAGGAAAGCTGACTGGAATTGCCACCACCGAACGGGATATCTCGGAACGAATGGGAGCATTGGAGAAGTTTCGCCGGATGGCGACGGTCATTCAAGACTCAAATGATGCGATTACCTTTCAAGATTTGGAAGGCAATATCCTGGCATGGAACAAAGCGGCTGAAACCATTTATGGCTATTCCCAGGCTGAAGCCCTGAGTATGAATATTGTGGATACGGTGCCCAAGGAGTATCAAGAAGAGGCGCGCGGATTCCTTGCATCCCTGAAGCGTGGAGAGTTGTTGCCTAATTTGGAGACAAAACGCAAACATAAAGACGGGCGAATCATTGATGTTTGGCTGACCAATACCAAACTGACCGACGATAAAGGTAAACTGACCGGAATTGCAACCACCGAACGGGACATCACGGAAAGAAAGCAGGGTGAGGTTTCTCTCAGAGAAAAGGCCCGCGAATTGGAGTTCCTCCGCGAAGGACAAATCACCCTCTCCGATAAATTGCGCGGAGAGCAGGACGTTTCACGATTAGGGCAAAGCGTGTTGAGTCACCTGGCGCCATTTTTGAATGCTCAGATGGGCGCATTTTACCATGTCACCGAGCAAAAGACCTTTAAGAGGGTGAGTGGTTATGCTTACTCCTCTATTGAAGATCAAGAAAAAGAGAAGACTATTGCGCCGGGAGAAGGCCTCGTGGGTCAAGCTGCGTTGGGAAAGTGCGCCATTCTCATTGAAAATATTCCTTCGGATTACTTCGAAAAGATTCGCTCCGATTTAGGAGCGTCTTCCCCGCGTTCGCTTCTATTGGCGCCTGTTTTTTACGAGGGGGAAGTGAATGGAGTGATTGAACTGGCCTCTTTCGAGTCTTTTACCGAGCATCAAAAAGTTTTTTTGGAGCACGTATCCGAGAATATCGGGATTGCAATCAATACTTCGATTAGCAGAAAGAAGCAGCAAGAACTTCTCGAGAGGTCTCAGATTCTGGCCGAGAAGCTTCAAGCTCAGCAGAACATATTAAATGAAAAAAACGATGCTCTCAATAAAGCCCAGACCCTTCTCGAGGAAAGATCCGGTGAAGACCAGAGGGCAAACCAATATAAGTCAGAGTTCCTGGCGAATATGAGTCATGAGATTCGAACACCGATCAACGGTGTGATCGGGATGACGGGGCTTTTGATCGATTCGGAATTAAGTGATGAGCAGCAGGAGTTCACTGAAAACATCAAACGTTCGGCGGACTCGTTACTTTGTGTGATCAACGATATCCTGGATTTTTCAAAAGTTGAGGCTGGCAAGCTTGAACTGGAGGAAATAGATTTCGATTTGGAGCGCACAATAGAGGACACGATCAACACGCTTCATTTTTCCGCAGAGAAGAAGAGTTTGCCCCTCGGCTTTAAAATTGATCAGATACCCTTGATGCCGTTCCGGGGTGATCCTGGAAGGCTTCGACAGGTGCTGACGAATCTACTGAGCAATGCAATTAAATTCACCCAAAAAGGAAATGTTGAGTTGCGAATCAGTCGGCTCGAAGATAACGAAACGTCGGTAAAACTTCATTTCGAAATTTGCGATTCCGGAGTGGGTATCCCGGCTGCAGCCATGGGGAGAATGTTTCAGGCTTTTAGTCAGGCCGATTCATCTACTACGCGTAGGTTCGGTGGGACCGGTTTGGGGTTGTCCATATGCAAGAGTCTCGTGGAGCTGATGGGTGGGAAAATTGGAGTAACCAGCATAGAGCATCAGGGCTCGGTGTTTTGGTTTGATCTTGAATTAAAGAAGAGTGCAATCTCGCTCAAGGACCTTCGAGGTGTCGAGACATTTGAGGCATCGGTTAATATCATTGGGGCCAGAATTTTGATTGCGGAAGATAATACAATCAATCAGATCGTTGCCATGGGGCAACTGAAGAAGTTAGGATGCCATGCAGATGCCGTTGCAAACGGAAACGAAGTTCTGGATGCACTCAGAAGTGTTTCCTATGACTTGGTGCTGATGGATTGCCAGATGCCTGAACTGGATGGCTATGAAACGTCAAGATTGATCCGTCGGAGCCCCACGATGCCATTTTTTAATATCCCGATTATAGCGATGACGGCAAATGCGATCAAGGGAGATAAGGAGCGGTGCCTTGAAGCTGGAATGAATGACTATATCTCCAAACCCGTAAAGATTGCGGCCTTGGCAACCACCCTTGAGGCGTGGCTGGGGAAAAGAGGTTTGCCTGACGATTCGCAAACGCAATAAACAAAAAACTCAGATGCTTGTGCTTTTGGGACGAAGCTACCGGCAAGTAAGAAATATGAAAAATATCTTGCACTTCAGTTTGAGAAAACATTCGGTTCGATTGTATTTTTGTGTAGGACTTGCACTGATTACAATGATCGCGATTGGCATCTCATGTCTTTCTGGTTTTAACGGCATACTTGAAGCCACTCAAGAGCGGGCGGTTTCAAGGACGCTGTTGATTGAGATCAACGGAATTTTTTCTCTCACGACTGATGCAGAGACGGGACAGCGGGGTTATCTTCTCACGAATGACCGCGATTATCTCGAACCCTATATCCTTGCTATCCGTAAAATTCCTGCGAAGCTTCTCCTCATTCGAACTCTGTTGAAAATGGATCCTGTTCAGCTGGAACGGTTGGACCGCTTCGAGGAGCTTACACGGGAAAAATTACTGGAGTTGGAACAAACAATTCATTTGCGCCGGGAAAAAGGCTTGAATTCAGCCCTTAAGGCTGTGAATACCAATGTGGGAAAAAAGTTGATGGACCAGATGCGCGTTCTTGAAAGGGAGCTGGCGGCGCATGCACAAAGGATCATCGACAGGAAACAAAGTGAGGTTGAATCAATCGGGGTTCGTTGTAAATATGTCATTTTCTGGGGCAATGTCTTTGCTCTTTTTTTGCTGAGCCTCTCTTTTTGCGTGGCTATCCGGAACCGGAAACAGCGTGAAAAGGCCGAAGCTGAGCGCGCGCATGTGTACTCGACGCTTCAGCAACACGCTCGCGAGCTTGACGAAATCGTACGTATACAACAGGTGCTGGTCGGTGTGCCAGTGGACGCGAAAGCCATTATGGATGTCTTTTTATTGCATGTGCAAACTCTGATGCAAGCGGACGGCACCGCTGTTCAGGTGGTGGATGGTGACGAACTGGTTTGCGCTGCCGCAGGCGGTGACCAGGAATCAGGGATCCTGGGCATGCGTACAGATATCAAGAACAGTATTTCGGGCCGTTGCCTGCGTGAGGAGCGTCTCCAGATTTGTGAAGATTCAGAGAAAGACGAGCGTGTGGACCGCGAGGCGTGTCGAAGCGCGGGAGTGCGTTCTGTGATCATGGTGCCTTTGAAGCATGAAAATTCGGGATTTTTAGGGGTATTGACGGTCTGGTACAAACTGCCCAGGTCTTTCGAGGTGAATCAGACCAGTAAACTTGAATTGATCGGCGTGTTGTTGAGTGCGACACTTGGACAGGAGAAAGAATTTCAGGCAAAGCAGCTGGTTATTTCCACCTTGATGGATACCGAAAAAAGCCTGATCAAGATGGCCGTCGAAGCCAAGCAGGCTAACCAGGCGAAGTCGGAGTTCCTCGCCAACATGAGCCACGAGATTCGCACTCCGATCAACGGAGTGATCGGACTGATGGGGTTGCTCCTGGATACCCGTTTAGATGATGAACAGCGCGATTTTGCAGAAAATATCAGTCAATCCGCCGATTCGCTCCTTACGGTGATTAATGATATTCTCGACTTCTCCAAGATTGAAGCCGGCAAACTTGAGATGGAGAAACTGAATTTCGATATCCATCAGGTGATTCATAACAGCAAGAAGATCCTTCAATTCGCGGCTGCTGCCAAGAATATCGAATTGACCATCGAACCATTCCCGGACTTCAACACTTTTTTCAACGGAGACCCCGGACGGATTCAGCAAATTCTCATTAATATTCTGAGCAATGCAATTAAGTTTACTCAAAAAGGTCAAGTGAGTCTCAAAGTAAAATCTAAAGACCTGGAGGACGGCAGGGTGCAGTTCCGCTTTGAGATCAAGGACACTGGCGTGGGAATACCGGAAGCTGCTCGTGAGAAAATATTCGAAGCATTTTCTCAGGTCGATTCTTCGGCTACTCGAAAATTCGGTGGTGCTGGACTAGGGCTATCCATTTGTAAAAGATTGGTGGAACTCAAAGGAGGAACCATTGGTGTCGAGAGTCGCGAAGGAGTTGGCTCCACCTTCTGGTTTGAGATCCCTCTTAAGGTTGGTCCCCTCTTTGCCCTGGCGGATCGAGAGGCCATCGGAGTTCTCGAGAAGTGGTTGCCGGTGCGGGGGAATGAGGAGCCGGCACTTGAGCGGGAAGTTTTAGATGAGCTTGCACAACTCGATCGGGGTAACGGGCATTCGATCATCGAAGAGATCGGGAGTATTTTCATCGAAACGGTTCCATCCCTCCTGAATAGACTTAAGCGGGATTTTAGTGCGCACGCGTTTGATAAAGTTCGTAGAGAGGCGCATACGCTCAAATCCAGTAGCGGAAATCTGGGAGCACATGTTTTTTCCCGGTTTTGTCAAAAACTTGAAGATCTTGGCGACGCAGTGTTTGAAAAAGATGCACCCATTATTTTCGAATCCATTGAGCAAGAATTTCGCAGAGTGAAAACAGAACTGCTTCAGGAAATGGCCCGGGCCCAAAGTGGCATTAAAATTCCGGCAAAAGCTTTAGCTGAGAATTTTAAGGTGATTTAACCGGCACGGTAATTGCGTCGTAAATACATAAGGGGGGCTCAACCCCGTTGAAGAGAAGGGTGTAAAACATGCTTAAACTTCGCGAATTTCTAGTAAAAAATAAAGAGGAAATACTTGCATTAACTGAAGCCAAGACGCTTGAACTGGCAGGAGCCCGGGCGAGTTCAGATCAGCTTAAGCAAGGTCTTCCCATTTTTTTTGAGCAACTTCTTGGAATCCTTATTCTCGAACGGCGAGCGGTCACAAAACCTGCAGGGAGCAAATCTGGGGCAATAGCGGGGGCAAATAAGGCTGATGAACCGGCGATGGCAAGAGCTGCCGGAAGACCAGAAGAGGCCGAAGTTGCTGAAGCAGCAGCCCTTCATGGCAGGGAAATGCTACGACTGGGCTATACTCTTTCCCACGTTGTGCATGCTTACGGAGCCATGTGCCAGACGATTACCGAACTCGCCGAAACGAAAGAGTTTAGTATCAACTCCGTCGGTTTTCATGATCTAAATCAGTGCCTGGATGTTGCGATTGCGGGTGCAGTGACGGAGTATCAGAAACTTCGAGAGACTCAGGAAAAAGATCGAGAGGACAAGCACCTCGGATTCCTGACCCATGAGATGCGAAACGCGCTGACTAGTGCGAACATTTCCCTGCAGTTGGTTCAAAGAGGGACGGTAGGTTTGAATGGAAATACGGGGAACGTGCTTAAAAAAAGCTTGAAGCGGATGGATGAGCTCATTGATCGTTCGCTCACGGAGATAAGACTGCGTGTTGATCCTGAAGTGCATATTGAATCAGGTCGTTTGCTCGTGATTGTCGATCAGATTTTGGTGACCGCCGAAGTCGAAGCTAAGGCAAAAAAAATAGAAATAATACTTAAAATCGATCCGAGCCTGATGATCGAAGCAGACCAGCAAGCCTTTCATTCTGCCTTATCCAATCTGATTCAAAACGCGATCAAGTTTACTCACGAAGGGGGTACGATCCAAGTCCGGGGAAGTCTGGACGGGGAGCATGTCCTGATTGAAGTTGAGGACGAATGCGGAGGATTGCCACCCGATATGGCAGCCGACCTTTTCAAGGCATTTGAACAGCGGAATCAAAACCGAACTGGTCTCGGCCTCGGCCTCGGCCTTACCATTGCTCAGCGAGCAATTGCTCTTAATCATGGCACGATCGAAGTTCGTAATCTCGCTAAAAAAGGTTGCGTGTTCACAATCACCTTACCCAAAAGTCATGAACAGAGAGCGATCGGATTGAAAACTTCTGGATTTGAAAACCCACCCGCCAAAAACAAGTCTAAAGATGATCGGGCTGGTGCGGCTTCTTAGCCGCCCGACCAAAGAATTTTAAACGGTGGTTTTGATCTTCGGATGACACATCCATGTCACCTCATTCTTATTGTGAGTCATGTGAAGTACTCGGCTATGAGGCAGTTGTCTGAATTGGTGAATGATCTCGTAGTCAGGATCGCCTGCAAACTTAATGGAGCAGACAAACTTGTTGCAATGACCTGACTCAAGCCATCCCTTCATGTATTGAAAGAGTTTATCGGGATAACAAATCACGTCACTGAAAACCCAGTCCTTCTTTTCGGGCGCCAGCGAAAACGCATCTCCCGTCTGAAAGTGCACATTGGAAAACGTACTCAGCAACGGGTCTAGTTTTGAGCGATCAATACTCAATACGGAAGCTCCGAGCTTAGCGAGGGCCCAAGTCCAGGAACCAGGTGAAGAGCCAAGATCGATCACCTGCGAAGTCTTGTTCGGCCAGTCGCCAAGAAGGGTGAGCGCTTCCCAGAGTTTCAAATAGGCACGACTCGGCGGACTTTTGTTCTCTTTAAAACCCATCGCTCCATTTAAAGAGGGTCTACTCACGCGGTGAGAGTAAAGAATGAGATTGGGTTCCACTAGCGTGAACGCGGGAGGCATCTTTTTCACCACGCCTCTGGTAAAGAGATACTCCTCTGTTTCTAAGACGACATTTACTTTTTCAGCAATCAATTCCCCGCGGCGATGAAACTGGTCACCGTAATATCTCCAAGTAGGGGAGATGGCTTGTAACTTGGCCTGAGCATCGGTGATGGAACTGATCTCAAGCGCCTGTACATCCCGCCATACGCCTTGCGCCCACGCCGGTTCAAATGAATCGGTTTCCATCCAGAAGGCAGTGCCTGACTCTTTCAGGAGATTCATCTTCAAAAACGCGAGCTCGCCCTTCAGTTCTTTCTTAAACTCAGGGGCAAAGAAGGCCAGTTGCTTGGGATAAGTCATTGTTTTCAAGGTATCACAGGATTGAATTTTTAAATTGAAATTTGCTGTAATTGTGTATATATTTCGCTCAAATGAAAACCGCTGGATTAAGTTCAAAAGTAAAAAAAGAGCAAAGGCATACTGCCAAAACGCAGACCTTCGCGAATCTGCAAGTAATCCACTTCGGAGCCAAAGAAAAACAAAAGTCACTTCGCTTGCAAGCCGAACGCGCTCAATGGGCGAGGCAGAAGAGAGAAGATGACCTTAAGGCTGCGAGCGAAAGTTCCCCGAAAGTATAAGTCGGCTAAGCTGCACCCCGGAGTTTTCCTGCCTTCCAGCCTTTTGCCAATTCCCCCGCGAAGTCCTCGTAGCGACGAGGCGGATGTCCAAGCAAATTTGTAAGTGTTTCAATTTCCACCGGGTCCGCATTGAATCCCCGCTCGAGATAACCTTGAACCATCATCCTCAGGTCAAAGGCAAACCAAGGCGGCGCTTGCTTCTTAATCTCCTGGTAAAAAATGTTGACGTCGGCTCCTGCATAGTTGATTGCGCGGCCAAGCAACTCACTCCAGATAGAAGCAATGCGATTCCCCGTCAAAGCCTCCGGGCCAACGAGATTGTACGTTTTTCCGAAGTGACCGTCAGAGGTCAGAGCGATTGCTGCAGCTTCGGCGATATCCCGGATGTCCACCATTGAGATCCCAATCTGACCGAGAGGAGCAGGATAGGCCCCCGCCAAGAGAGGGTCTTTGAACATCAGATCGTTTTGCATGAAATAATTCGGGCGAAGGAATGTGAAGGGCACATCAAACTCACGAATGGCGTTTTCGATTGCCAGCTTTGCATGTAAATGAGGAACGTCCTTAAATCGATCGGCTTTGAAAACCGATTGGTAAACGATGTGTTTTATTTTCATCTGCTTTACCAGGTCATACGCGATCAGGCCCTGGGGGAGCTCTTCAGCGGCGCCGTCGTTCATCAAATAGACTTTGTCGATGCCTTGCAGTGCCTTCTCCAGGGAGGGTGGATTGAGCAGGTCACCGGTAACGATCTCCACTTCAGGGCCCAAGGCAGTTGTCGGCTTTCGGCAAAAGGCACGAACATCTGTTCCTCGCTTCCGGAGTTCCTTGCAAACCAATGATCCCACCTTACCTGTACCACCAATTACAAGAGTCTTCATGGAACCTTAATATGCAAGCGAGATACCATTTTCACTGGGCACGAAAACTGCACATTATGCATTATGGTCGTGTAAATGGATGATTTTTATCGAGGAGGATGCCTATGTCCACACGAGTTGAATCCGTCAATCCCGTCAGTTCCCCAGCTGTTGCGTTTCGTCAACATGGCGTAGGGGGGAGCTCAAAAAATGAAACCCTGGTTCGTCGTCTCTACGAAGTGGCCGAGGGTCAGGATGCTAAAGCCTTTGCAGAACTCTTCGCAAACGACGAACGGCACGCAAAGAGGCTCTCTCAAGCACTATGGAATGAGAGGGACTCTGTCACCATTCTGGAACCTGTGGTAGCGTAAGACCATGTCGTTCGAGCTCGTCACCCTCAAATCCGGGATCATCAGCCTTCGTTCTCTTGAAAACCGAGAGACTTTTCACCCAGTCACCGGACCCAAGGCCGAAGCTAATATCCTGCACGTCAATCAACAGCGCTTGGTCGAGCGAAGCGCTGCTTTATCCGCCACAGGCGGGAAGTTCGTCATCTGGGACGTCGGATTCGGCGCAGCGGCCAATGTGCTCGCCACGATTGAAGCTCTTGAGGGCGCCGGCTCACAGGCTGAGATTCATAGTTTCGACAAAACAACAGCGCCTCTCGAGTTTGCACTGACTCATACTGACGAATTGCAATACCTCAAAGGACACGAGAAAAAGCTTCATCAGCTGATTTCCGATCGCGACGTCAACATCACCCCTCATCTCCGCTGGAAGCTTCATCTAGGAGATTTTCTCGAAACAGTGAAGAGCGAGTCTTTACCTGCTCCTCATGCAATCATTTACGACCCATACTCTCCAGTGGGAAACCCGGAGATGTGGACGCAGGATCACTTCACCCAAGTCAGAAATCGTTTGAATCCAGACGCGCCCTGTTTGCTTACGAATTACACCCGTTCTACCTCAGTGCGCGTAACGTTGCTGCTTGCGGGCTTCCATGTGGGGATCGGCTGTATAGTCGGCGAAAAAGCAGAAACCACAATCGCATCCAATCGCTTGGAACTTCTTGAACGACCTCTGGAAAAAAGCTGGCTCGACCGCGTTCGGGTCTCGAGAAACTCCGCACCCATGAGGGGGCCGACGTACTCTCAGGCGAACATCAGTGACGAAGACTTCGAGCGACTCAAGAGTCTTCCTCAGTTTCAACGCTGAACCTGACTGGAGCGGTGGATCTTTTTGGGCGTGGTTCAGCTGGTCGAAGCCTGCTTGAATGCAAAAGTAAACTCAGTCCGCCCCGGAGCGTTTTGAGATAGAAAAAGCTTTGCGTTGTGATTGTCTGCAATCCCCTTGCAAATGCTCAAGCCGAGACCGCTTCCTTTTCCCACCGGTTTGGTCGTGAAAAACGGATCGAAGATTTTTTCTTTAACCCTCTCGCTGATCCCGTGACCAAAATCGAGGACTTTGATCGCCACTTCAGTTTCTTCTTCAATAATCGTAACGGAGATGAATTTATTGCCGCTCTCCAGTACCGCATCGTAAGCGTTGTTCAGGAGATTCAAGATGACCTGGGAAATCTGGGTCTGCTTGCAGTCGATAAGCGCCTCGGAATCAAGGCCGTTTAAAGTGATGCTGATGTCTGATTTTGCGAATCGTTCCCTGCACACCTTGATCGTCTGTTCGACAATGGTTCGAACGTGCACTTTTGCAGTCGATTCCATCGGACCGCCGCCCGAAATATAACACAAGCCTTCGGTAATCGAGGTGATCCGGTTGCAATTCGCCTTGATTTCTTCGGCGAAAAGAATCAAGGCTGTGGGATTGACGTCCGGAGCGGAAAGTCTTTTTTTCAAGAGATCCGCGAAACCACGAATAATGCAAAGTGGATTGTAGATTTCATGAGTGATCCCCGCAGCCATCTCTCCGAGAGAAGACATTTTCGACATTTGAGAAATTGCCAGCGTTTCTTTAATTCTGTTTTCTTCGGTTTTTTTACGCTCGGTGATGTCTTTGACGATGAAGCAATATCGATCGTGTCCGCTTTCTCCAACGCCAAGGTAGCTCGCCTCGGTGGCAAAGTATTGATCGGTCTCGTAGGTGTGATCTTCGAAGTGCATCGTTTTTCCGGCAACTTTGGTGGCGCGGTAGTTATTTTCCCACTGGGTGATGAATTGATCCGTGTAGTTCAATTCGCGAAAGAGTTTCCCGAAGGCTTCCTGGGTGAGTTCCATTTGAATCAAGCCAGCTGGATTTGTATAAATCAGCCTGAGTCCCTCAGGGGGAAGCTCGACAATGCCCATGCTGAAGGAAATACTCATGAAGATGCTGTTGGTTTCGTTTTGCCATTCTGTCATCACCATTTCATGGTAACAGACTTCAGCGGTTAGACAATCTTCAGGCGTCGCTCCCTGTCTGACATTCGAATGAGAATAATTGATGATTGTGGGGCTACGGAGCGGCCGATATCGGATACAGTACGATGGTAACTCGTGTTCCTTTACCCGGGGTGCTTTCCAGTTTGATTCTTCCCTCGTGAGAGAGAACGATCTCGCGGCAGATATAGAGCCCCAGGCCCAGACCGGCGTGATGAAAGCTGCCTGCTCGCTCGAAGTACTCAAAAATTCTGGATTGGTGATCTTTGCTGATTCCGGGGCCAAAGTCCTGGACAGTGATCACTGCGGAGTTGTTCTCGCGAGTTAAAGAGATGATGGCCCGGCTGCCGGGTGCATGTTTCACGATATTATCGATCAGGTTCGTGAAGACTCGTTCAATTTTCGGTTGGTCGAATGTCCAAAGGAATTCTTCGTCGGAAATTCTTGTTTCAATGGAACAGTTTGCGACGAGTATCTGGGGTCTCATTCGAACAATGGAGTTTTTCAAGCTTTCGCCAAGGTCGACGGAAGAAAAGGAGAGATTGAAAACTCCAGCCTTGAAGAGAGTCGCGTCGATGAGATCGCCGGTGATCTTTTCGTAGCGGGCAAGGCCACGGGAG
>OULT01000011.1_pt1 | contig 50735 bp, 44 predicted proteins | sample 1690931 | NCBI WGS metagenome assembly OULT01 (sample SAMEA3914819, study PRJEB12502) | metagenome | biome: forest; material: soil | place: Canada | collected 2010-06-26 | depth 0.3 m | reverse complement strand
AGTGCGAGCATCGCGCTTCCGAGCTGGCCGTTCGATCCGAGAAGCAGGATTTTCATATCAGCCCTTCAGGGTTGCCCAGTCGTAAGTGACTTTCACGCCTGGCTTGGAAGTAACCTGTTTGCTCCAGTCGAGGTGGGAGAGATACCACTGAATGGTTTCTTCAAGCCCCTGCTCGAACTGATCGAACCGGCGTGTATAGCCGAATTCTTTTTCAGCCTTGGAGTCGTCGATCGCATAGCGGAAATCGTGGCCCGGGCGATCGGTGACGAATTGAACGAGAGTTTCGTAAGACTTTCCATCTGCGCGGGGACGAAGTTTGTCGAGGGTGCTACAAAGTGCCTTCACGACGTTCAGGTTCGTGCGTTCGCTGTTTCCGCCAAAACAATAGGTCTCGCCCACTCTTCCCTTTTCAAGGGCGAGTAGGATTCCATTTGCATGATCTTTCACATAGATCCAATCGCGGATATTGTCGCCTTTTCCGTAAACCGGAAGAGCCTTTCCTTGAAGCGCAGAAAGGATCATGTGTGGAATGAGTTTTTCCGGGAACTGCTTCGGACCATAGTTGTTTGAACAGTTGGTGGTGAGAACTGGAAGGCCGTAGGTGTGGAACCAAGCGCGGACCAAAAGATCGGACGCTGCTTTGGAAGCAGAGTACGGGGAGTTCGGCTGGTACGGAGTCGTTTCAGAAAACTTTCCTGTTTCGCCCAGAGTTCCGAAAACTTCATCAGTGGAAACATGCAGGAAACGGAAACCGTCTTTTGCGCCTCCGGAAAGAGATTCGTAATAAGCGCGGGAAGCACTCAGGAGTGAAAAGGTTCCGTTCACATTGGTTTCGATGAACGCTTTGGGACCGGAAATGGATTTATCGACATGGGACTCGGCTGCAAAATGGGCAACCCAGGTAACTTGGTTGTCTTGCAAGGTCTTCAGGAATAGTTCAGTGTCCAAGATATCGCCTTTGACGAATTTGAACTGGGGAGACTTTTGGAACTCGTCCAGATTTTCCAAGTGGCCGGCATAAGTAAGGGCGTCATAGGCAACCACTGAGTGGCCCTTTTCGAGCGCTATCTCAACGAAATTACTGCCAATAAATCCGGCTGCGCCGGTAACGAGGATCGTGTTTTTCGACATGATCCATCAATACCATATTTTATTGAATATGTTAAAATCCGGTCGCGAATAAAAAAGCCGCACTGCATATGACAGTGCGGCCGAACGTAGTGCATTTTAATGACTACACTTTTTCTCATGCTTCGATGTGTTTATCAAAGTTTACTGATAATACTCCGTTACTTCAATCATGCCTGAGCCCCCCGTGCCCCCGTATTGGCCGGCAGTACCTGGAGCTCCGCCCGAACCGCCAGCACCCACTGAATATGAATATGTTGATGCCGGCGAAGCAATAATCACATCAACAGCACCGCCCGCACCACCGCCAGCACCCGTGAAAGTAGCGCTATTTACACCAGCACCGCCACCGCCACCGCCCGTGTTGGCAGCTGCATTTCCGCCGTTGTTAGCGCTGATAGAAGATGATCCGCCGCCGCCAAACATACTGTTTCCACCAACTCCCCCGGTATTGCTGACGGAGCCCGAACCACCCCCACCACCAGTAAAGGCAACTCCGGTTGGACCAGTACCATATGAGGCACTAGCACCCGAACCATAGAGCGATGCCCCTCCGCTTCCTCCATTACAGACAATCAGTGATGTCCCAAATGTTGTCGTGCCGCCATTTCCTCCAGAGCCGAGACCTGATCCTGAACCCCCACCGCCGCCGCCGCCGCCCACTGCTCTTACGCGAATATAAAGTGGCGCAGGCGAAGTGGGAGTGGTGTAAGTTCCAGATCCAGATAAAAACTTTTGAATGGTCGGTGCCACGGCAGCCGCTGTAGCTCCCAAACTCACCCAGCTACTGCTTTGATTGAATCCATAAAAAGTAGCATCGCTTGAGTCGTAAACGATGTCACCCGTTTGAGGTGAATAGACGCTTGATTTTCCGTCAATGGTTGGCGCAGAAAAGTGCAATCCGGTTAATGTGAATGCAAAGGTTTCGTTACTTGTCAGTAAAACCGCCAGAGTAGCCAGTAGTATGGAGCTCTTCATAAAATACATCCTTTCGATATTTGTTGATGTTGTAAGAAGCCATAAGAGGGAAATGGTGAGCCCCATTGAATCAACGGGTTTTTCGAGGCAAAAAAAGAAAATCTCGAACCGCTTTTCTCATACTTTTCCCAATTGATGACTTTGAATCAGGATAATGCAGGAAATCGAGCAGTCAACATTTATTCCTAAACAAATATTTTAAAGATATAGGAGATGAGACCCCTCTTCATTTTAGCCGGGTTTTTGACATCCTATTTTCGTAATTATGGTAAAATACAGACATGATTCAGGTCCGGTTTAAGAACACCCTAGCTCAGGAAATCGTCTACAAGGCGGTCATCCGGTCTTTTACCCGTTCCCAAGTAAGCCTGACTTCAGGAAGCATCCTCTTCAGCGACGAGCTTCGTAAAGAAGACACGCAGCAAAAAGTGGTGGTTTTTGGTAAAAAACCAGACAGCTCCTTTCAAACTCTGGCGGGTATTGACCTTGACGCTAGTCCCTCGCCTCGAATCCACTTTTCAGGACATGCCCTCACCCAAAACCTGCATTTAAAAGAACGCTTCTTCGAACGCTTTGATTTTACCAACGAGTGGAACAACCTTGGTTACGGGCGCATTGAACGCGATCCTTCCCACCTTTTTGGCATTGGTGAAAACACTTCCAGCTACTCCGGAGTGCGGGATGAATCCCGTCAATCCGTTCTCTGGTTCAACCGCAACGTCGGTCCTGTAGACGGATTCGACTGGCGGATTGCTGAAGACTTCATCAGTGGATATCGATTCGGTGAACTCGAATGCCTGCCTGTCTTGTCAGAAATTCCAGAAGGATACCAGGGCGCGGTCACCATGCGAATTGACTGCGATGAAGACATCCTTTCAGGACGCCCGCTTTTCGAACTTTACCGGAAAAACAATTTTCCTTTTTCCATGGCGATCAAGACCGACCAGAAGATTGATTCCGAGACCATCGAGTTCATGAAGGAAGTGATCGAAAACGGCGGTGCAATTCTCACTCACTCGCATACTCATGCCTGTGACTGGGGAAGTTCTCCGGAAAAGCCGGGCCCCGCAAGCCAAGGGCCAAAATGGGAAGCTGAGACGTCTCTAGGCATCTTAAAGACAGCACTTCCTGACTATCCAATCCAGTATGCGGTCTCCCCCTTTCACCAGAATCCAGCCGTTGCGGTTCAAGGAATTCAAAAAGGCGGGATTGATGCATTCGTGGGCGGAATCATTCACAACGATCCGGAATACCTCCTTGCCCGCGCCGGAGAAGTTCCATTTGCGGAGGGGATTATTTCCCATTCCCAGCAGTGCATGTTGCATGGCGACTGTTACCACAATGCGGATAGTTCAATCGGGCAATACGAGCAGGCATTTCAGTCCGCCTTGAAAACCGAGACATTTTTCGGATTTTTAGATCATCCGTTTTCAAGCTATCAGTACGGCTGGAATACGGAAGAGGAACGATTAGGCGTCCACCAGAGCTATCTTGACTCAATCGGCTTTTCTGAAAAACTATGGCGGGCAAGTCTCGAGGATGCGCTGGACTTTCTCCGAGATCGTGCACTTACCTTGATTCACGGCCGGAAAAGCAAAGACGGAAATGAATTCATTCTGGAACCACCGTCCACAAGGAGAAGCCGGAAGAACATGAAAGTGAGATATGGACCGATTTCACCTAACTAAGCATCAGCCAGCTTTTTGTTCAGTAGTTCAAAAAACCGTGATAAAATACCTTTAAATGCAGATGCCTAAAAAAGTATTTTTGATCCGCCATGGTATTTCCGTCGCGAATGCCCAAGGGCTGGTTTGCGGACAAATGGACTCCCCGCTTAGCCCCCTCGGCCTGGAACAAGCAAAAGCAATGGCAACCAGTCCCCTCATACGTTCTCTCCTGCAGTTCCCCTGCTACACTTCGCATTTACAACGGGCGATTCAGACCGCAAATGCCCTAGGCTTTCTTAATCCGAAGGTCTCGCCTGATCTGGCTGAAACCAATACCGGTTCTTACAGTTCATTGAAGTTCGACCATGTGAATGAACTTTATGTTGAATTCAAGCACTATCGTACAAACATGAACGCTCGATATCCGGATGGCGAAACAACCGGGGAAATGATCACCAGATCCTGGGATTTTTTTAAAAAAGTCATTGAAACGGAAACCTCTGAAGAGGTGGTCATCGTTGCTCATGGCGGATCACTCAACTCGATCGCTAACCATCTTCTCGGAATTTCATTTGAATCTTTTCCCACGATCAGATTCGAAAACTGCAAAATCAGCTGTCTGGTAAAACCATTGCCGGACTCTCAATACTGGTGTCTGGAAAGTTTGAATGTCAGCTAAAAAACCAACAGTCATGATTGTAAATCGCAAATCGGTTGTCGCGGGTGCAGGCATCTCCAGAAGCCTGGAAGAACGCATTGTCGAACCTGTCAGGGTTTTATGCGATCAAGGTCTGGCAGAATATACGATCGTTTCCGATTCGGACTGGGAAAATATCGATTTCAGAGGCTATACCCATGTCGCGATGAATCGCCCTCACAGCCACGATTCCTTTCAGATGGCAACCATGGCAAAACTGGCAAATGTTCCTCTCCTAATCGACATCGACGACCTTCCAATTTACTTTCCAGAGGGTGATTCCGCTCATCTTTCAGATGAAAAAAAACGGTTTTTCATGAAATGCATGGAAACCGCCACCGTTATTCTCCCATCCACCAAAAAAATATTGGAATGGCTCAAGAAGGAATTACCTTCCGTGGAGTCCATCCATGTGCCCACAGGACTAGACTTTGATCGCATTGACCGCGAAACAAAATCCACCCACAAATATTCGCGAGGTATTCTTTTTACGAACGCAGGCTCACTGAAGCTGGGGACCTTCGCCCAAGATTGGCTGAGTGTGATGGAGAAAGTGCTGAAAAAAACCGGGTGGCGTCTGGAAGTATTTGCGGACAACACCAGTTATTTGCCCGACACACTTCCCTTCCATTATCTCGGTCAAGCGGGGTGGTTTGAACACAAAACAGCCATTAATCAGGCATTCCCTCTTTCGATCACTCCGCTGGCATCCAGCGAGGACCCCCTGCACCTAGAATACTCGCAATACAAAACACCGATCAAGTACATCACTTACGGCGGACTTGGAATCCCGGGAATCTATTCCGACTGCTCAATTTACAGCGACGAGATCATTAATCTTGAGACGGGAATAGTTGTTAAAAATACAACTGAAGCGTGGACAGAAGCCATGGAGCGGGCGATCAGTGATACGGACCTTTTGAAGAAAATTATGATGGCAGCCAAAAAAGATGTGCGAAACCGCTTCAGTATCGAGCGCGCAGCCAGAAACTGGCACGCGATACTTTCATCCACTTGAGCCATTTCCCGGGGGAAGATGTCTATTTCAGTTTGTATCTGTGTTCAATATTGGCGCGATCTTTTCTTCTTTGCTGATATTCCGGCGTATCATTCTTCCAAGGAAGCTTCAGATAATTGGTGGATATCCAGTCTTCTCGACCCACCTCTTCCTCTAAATAATAATATGCCGCTACGGAGTAACGGGGCTCATTCCCCTCATAAGGATAAGGGTGACCATGAAAGCTTCCACGAGTATCAAAAATTACCCAGTTATTGAATTCTGGAGCCAACTTTTTTTCCAATGCCGCCCCTTCGGCGTCCCAAAGCTCGAGCTCACCGCCCCAGCCCGGCACCCATCCTGGCGTAAGATAACCTATGATATTAATCACTCTGAGCAATTGTTTGGTCGTATCAAAAGTGGTCGGTAAAACCGAAAAATCCTTGTGACAGGCGAGGTAACCACCTTTTTGGGTCATGTGAAGTCCACCGCCCCACCTGTTCGGGTCCACCTTCAACCCTTTTAAACCAGTAATTTTCTCAATCAGATCAACGAACTCCTGAGAATGGAGCTTCCGGCAGAGCTGGGAAAGCAATTCAGGCATCTCATCGACTTTGTTTAAAGTGTACTTTTCAAACTCAAAGTCACGGTCAGAATAACGTACAAACTTGTCCAAATTGTTTTGGCTCAGTGAAACAAACTCCTTATAACAGGAGCGCAAATACACCTCTTCCAAGAGGTCTTTCACTACGACATGAGAAAAAGGCTTGTGCGCACTCGAAAGAAACTCATTATTCAGATTGGAAACTTCCGTCGAAAAAAGATCTCGAAACATAGTACCCTTTGGAGATGGAGGTGTTATAACAACCCGGCGATAGATTATACGGACTGGGTCCCAGAGTATGACAAAGAGGTGCTTGGCTGCAAATTTTTATTGTGTTTTCCAACCTAAGCGATACTAGATACGACCTCGAACGAGCCACATTCCTCCGAAACTTCCAAGGCTGAGCTCGCTGGTAGCAGCGTGTTGATCATTGCGGCATGATAAGTGATTTTGCGGATCACAAACTCAACACCCCGGCGAGACGACTCATAGTTAAAGAAAATGCCCTAGATGCAACCTCCGGCAATGCGCCTTATCGCTATTCTGAAAGTCTTAAAAAATCAGGACGAATCAAATCACACAGTCTTGCGAATCAGCCACTTCCCCCTGAGTTGAAAACCATTTCTGCAGATCCGGAACAGAGTTATACCCGGGAGGCTCACTCCCGGAATAACCATTGATCGCATTCAAATTACGACTATAGGCCGCTCGGATGCCATCCAACTGCCCGTATCCAGCCAAGGCTGGCGGAAACTTGTAATAGATGCTCTTGCATTGCTTGGGAATGCTTTCTGCCAACTTCCCAATTCGTTCTGCCTCGGTCTTTCTGGAAAACACGATGGGAAAAATTGTCAGCTGCTCGAGACACACAAGGGGAGCAAGAATTCCCATCAAAATGAATTTCCAGTTTCTTTTGTCTTGAGCCAGGGATAACCACTCGCATCCTTCAAGAAACAAAAACGCCCAGAAAAAGCTCAGGAAAATTCCGAGCCTCGCAACTGCACGGACTCCTCTTCCTCCGGGTAGGTACCAAACCGTGTACTGCCACAACGTAAAATCAATGGACGGAAAGTAAGTCGCAACCACGAACCAAAAAAGAGCGACAACACACAAGGCTTTCGTGACTGGTTTGAGTTTTGGACCTTTGATCAAAAGAACCAGCACACCAAAGATGACGGTGAAGGTCCCTGGCGAGACCCAGTGTTCATGAGCCATGGGAATTCCGTCGTTTCGATGTAACCAGGGAAGAATATGGGCACTAGGCAACCAGCCTGGAAGCAACAGCCAAGAATGAATTCTTGGAAGGAAGACTTTGACTTCAGATATCGCGCGCGGCCCGACTTCCCTGATTGCACTCAGGTAGCGCACAAGGAGAGGGTACATGATCAGCGCAGAAGCCGCGAAAATCCCCAGGCTCTTGAAAGCCAATGACTCTTTGAAGACAATTTTAGTTTGTTCGCGCTTTTTGAGTAAATCACGCGCAATCAGAAATGCAGACACAACCATAAGACTTACTCCGGTAAACCAGAAGTAATAGAAACCCAGATAGAACTGACATACCAACGATCCAAGAAGCAGCCCTAAAAACCTCTTCTTTTCCGGCTCGGCAATAAAGCGGTAATAGCCGTAGAACGCACCGAGAACGTAAAAGTGCGGAAGCAACTGAAAATGATAAAGGTGGGAATTTTTGGCACTGTTAAAAGCAAAAATGAACGCGGCCGACCAGACTAATAACGAACTTGCCTTGTTAAAAAAGAACCTGACGACATAGGCGAACACCATGTAATTGAGCACTGAACAGACAATCGTGGTGAACTCAAACGAGAGAAAAATGTCAAAGCTCAGTGCTCTGAAAATCACATAAATCGGCGCAATGCCAATAAAGGTGTCTGAATAGGCAATCGCGTTGGGCGCGGGGTAAAACATATTCAGGTGCAACAGGCTTTCAAGATGACGCAGCTGCTGGAATGCGTTCTCCATTAACAAAGCAATCAGACGGTTATCCCCGTCATCTCCCGTAATCAGATCGAAGCCCGATCTGAAAAACTTTGAAAATTGAATCGTCAGGCCAAGGAACAAAAAAAACAGGCACTGGAATCTCGAGCTGGATAAAACACTTTTAAGGGAACGCAGTTTCATGCTTAAGGAAGATACTTGGCAGGCAGATTTTTAAAAGCTTGCTCGCGCGAAACAAGGCAGTTGAAGTAGATCAGGTGCTTGAGTGCTGCAACGCCATCTTTCCAGTTGATTTTCTTTCCTTGCATTCTCGTCCTTGGGAAATAGGAGATCGGCAATTCGTGAATCCGGACTCTGACCTTCGCCAAATACGCAGTGAGTTCGACTTCGATACCAAATCGCTTGGAGGAAAGATTCATGCTCTTGATGATGTCAGACCGGAAAATCTTGTAGCAAGTCTCCATGTCGGTAAGGTAGATGCCTGACAAGAGATTACTTGAGAGAGTCAGGAAACGGTTTACGAAGTAATGATAGGTTCGATGTACTTGTGTGGCATTTTTTTTGAACCGGCTCCCATAAACCACATCGGCTTGATTTTTCAAAATGGGCTCAAGCAAGCCTGGGATTTCTTCTGGATGATACTCGAAGTCCGCATCTTGAATCATGATGAGATCGCCAGTGGCTTCTTCGAAACCACGGATGACGGCTGCTCCCTTTCCCTGGTTCTGTTCCTGTTTCAACAACTTCATCGGGTACTTTTTTGAGAGTTCTTCGAGTATCTCAGTACTGCCATCAGTACTTTTATCGTCGATGAAAATCCATTCCGCTTCAATTGGCAGCTTGATGGAGTAAAGGAACGGGACGACATCTCTCAAGTGTCTGGATTCGTTGTAAACTGGGACCACCAATGAAATTTTCATAGTTAGTCAAGTCTATCCAGTTGGGCCTGGGCCTGCAATGCAAATTGGTGATTGCTCGAATCAAGCAAGAAATGCGTCAATCAACTCTTCGTCGGTAACAACTGCGGGCTTCCAACCGGTGGCCCGGGTGAGTTTCGCGTGACTTCCAACGACCGTAACTGGCTCCCCTTTTCTCAAGCGGGATGGATCAAGAAAAAACTCGGCATCTGCGTTCAGCTTTTTTGAAAGAATTTGAGCCAGTATCGAGAGTTTGCGTGGACGTCCGTTACAGATATTCAAAATATCAAACCCACCTGCCCGGGAGGAGTGTTCAATCACAGATGCAATCGCCGACAGCAGGTCTCCAATAGCTCCCATGTCCCTGTAAAGCTCTAGATTTCCCACTGGAATCTTCATAGCCTCGTTCTTCGGCGCCGACTGGATCGCATGCAACATCGTGCTCAGAAAAGTACCACTTTTCTGACTACGGTGAACATGATTGAAGAGACGGATCACAGTCACAGGAAGGTCCTTCGTTCTGGAAAACTCCTCCAGAAGCAATTCAGCGAGTCGCTTTGTCCGCGCGTAGGTATTGATGGGATCAACCGGATGGCCTTCAGAAATCACACCATTCGGATCTTCGGCAGAAAGAGGGCGATACACTTGCGCAGTACTCGCAAAAACCAACCGGGGTTTTGTTTCGAGCTTTAAAAGTGCTTCAGCGAGAATGGCCGTCCCGGCCACATTCACCTGATAAGCCATGCCGGGATCTGCATCACAGTCTGCTGGCAAACTGATTCCCGCGAGATGAAGGACAAGGTCAGGCTTGATCTCTGAAACCCTTGCACTAACAGCACGATGATCGAGAAGGTTGAATTCGGACGGAAAGATCGTCAATTCAAAGGAGGAAGCAAAACGATTCATCAGCTGACTGCCGATGAATCCACCTTCACCAGTGATGAGAACCTTCTTAGCCAACAATTCTTCCCACTTTGAGTTGTTGCTCAACCAGTTTCATGTCGGATTCAACCATCATTTGAACCAGCTGCTTGAACGAGGTTTTTGGAGTCCAGCCGAGAACTTTTTTCGCTTTCGCGGCCTTTCCGATCAGAAGATCAACTTCCGCAGGACGCATGAAGCGCTCATCAAGCTTCACATACTTCTGCCAATCAAGACCTGCATGACCGAAGGTGAGCTCTACAAACTCTTTTACAGAGTGAGTTTCGTCAGTCGAAATCACGAAATCATCGGGTTGATCCTGTTGAAGCATCAACCACATTGCTTCCACGTAATCGCCGGCGAAGCCCCAGTCACGTCTTGCATCGAGATTTCCAAGAAGAAGCTCATTGGTGACGCCATGTTTGATCAATGCGGCATTATAAGTGATTTTGCGGGTGACAAACTCCACACCCCGGCGCGGAGATTCATGATTAAAGAGAATGCCGCTGGATGCGTGAAGGTTGTAGGATTCGCGATAGTTCACGGTGATCCAGTGTCCGTAGAGCTTCGCCACACCATACGGAGAGCGTGGATAGAACGGAGTGCTTTCAACCTGTGGCACTTCCTGAACCTTGCCGAACATCTCACTGCTTGATGCTTGATAGAAGCGGGCTTTCGGACAAACTTTTCTCATCGCTTCCAGAACTCGAGTTACGCCTGTCGCTGTAAACTCAGCGGTAAGAACAGGTTGATTCCAAGAAGTTTGCACAAAACTTTGCGCAGCCAAATTGTAAATTTCATCAGGCTTTGACTCTTCCATCGCTGCCATGAGCGACGGTTGATCAAGCAAGTCGCCAGGCAAAAGGGTGATTTTATCGGTGAGGTGGGCAATACGATCTAAAACGATCGTGCTCGAACGGCGGGTAAGCCCGAAAACCTTGTAACCTTTGGCGATCAAAAGTTCAGCAAGGTAGGACCCGTCTTGGCCGGTAATTCCGGTAATCAGCGCTGATTTCATAGACTTATATGTAACACGGCCGATCAACTAAGCAACGGGATATTTTTCAAGCGTTCCTGCATCATTTGACCTACTTTTTGCGGTGAATATTCGTTCAAAATAAGAAGTTTTCCACGAGCGGCACGGGCTCTTGTCTCTTCTTTGTTTTCAAATACTTCGCGCATTTTTGCGGCAGCATCGGTAACAGATGCGTCCGCCCACTCCGACTCTGGCGCCATAAAATGATAAGCGCCCGGAGCAACCGGTATCAGCTTGAAATCCACCAGATAAGAGTTATCGGGGCGGGTAAAATCCATATTCCCCGAGTATGCCGTGCAGATCACGGGCTTCTCAAGCAGCATGGCTTCGGCAATCGGCAATCCGAACCCTTCTGCGCGGTGGAGTGAAAGATAGGCGTCGGTCAATGACATGAGTGTGGCTAGCTCGGGCTTCGAGAACTCCTGATTGATCACTTTGATCCGGGAGTCATCGCCAATCAATTTCAAAAACGCCTGACACTCCGGCTGGCCGGGGTCCAGATTCAATGTCTTGAAAACCAGCCCCACTTTGGAATTTCCGGCCTCAGTTTTGGGAAATGCAGCTTGAAAGGCCTTAATTGCACCCAGCGGATTTTTTCTTTCAATGTAAGAATGGAAATCAAAAATATTAAGGAAGTAGAAAAAGTCTTCCTTCAACCCGAAATCGGCGCGTTTTTTCGTGGTCAGCTTCGGTTCCTCAATTGCGATCGGCATGCGAGTGACAGGCTTGTCCGTCGACTTCTGGAGCGCCTCGCGATTGAACTCACTCAACGCCCAGACTTCCTGACAACAATCAAAACAGAACTTCAGCTCCTCCGGCCAACGCGAAAGCTCCCAAGGCCAATAGCCAATGTTGTAGGTGCGTTCAAAAACAGGCAAATCAAAATTAAAAGTGAGCCGGTAATTTTCCATTCCAGGCAGGCAAACGAGATTCACTTTGTACTTCAAATCTCCAACCCGGTCATGGTTCGTATCAATAATCGTTGTTTTAATGCCAACTTGATCGAGTGAGGCTCGACTGAGACGAAGCATCTCCCCCAACCCAAAAGACGAAGCGGCAAAACCCAGAAGATTTACGCCTGATTCGAGCGGGTCCGCGAATTTCACCGAGAAAACATTTCGACGGAAAAGAGCGCGATCTCCTTCACTCAAATACCAATTGATGAATCCAAAGCGTCCCTCGGGAGTTTGAAGGTTAAAATGTGCCGCCAGATCAGGCCGCAACCGATAAAATACCGCCATCATGCGCGTGATCGGCATGAACTGATCTTGAACGATGTTTTCATCCGCACCCCAGGCATGCGTCAAAAGCTCTTTGCTGAAATCGGTGAGTCTTCCGCCTCGTGTACAATACATCCAATAAACCACAAAACGTTCAAAATCATTTTCGGCCAAAGGCTCCAGTGAAGGTGAAATTTTCAGATAGTGATGAACGAACGCCGGAAGTTCAAATGGCTTCGACATGGAACTCATTTCACCACCAGATTTTTCGAAAAATCATAATCGCGGAAACGATTTTCTGTTTTTTCAAAAGTACTACTCGACTGAAGCGTGGTCATTAAAAACTGATAAACCTTTTTTCCCACTGCGTCCCAATTGTTGGGCGCAACTTGCTCGTGGCCACGCAGGGCGAACGACTCAGACTTCCCTTCACGGAAGAGTTTGAATTTTTCGATCAAATCAAGATTGTCATCAAAAGGAAGCACTTCACCCGGCCCGGCCCAGTTTCCGATCAGCTCTAGCAACACGCTTGATTTACGTGCAAAAACCGTTTTTCCGAAAGACAGTGCTTCTGCCACCGGCAGACCAAATCCCTCATATTGCGAAGGATAGAAAACTGCCTTTGCATTCCGATACAATGCGCCCATCTGCGCGTGCGACAAATCTCCGGAATTATAATGAATCACGCGCTCATCCGAACCGTTATCCGTTTTATCAACAACGAGAATTTTTTCCGAACCAGTCAAGTGCGACTTGATCAGATCAATCGTCGGCTGAATGAACTTGTGACTATAGTGATTTCCAAAAATCAGGTAATACCCGTTTTGTTCGAATTCTGTCTGATCTTTCGCGTAATGATAGTCGGAGGAGGAAGTTGAAAGCAGACACACCTGCTGATGCGCTTGCAAGGAGGAAGGGAATCGGCTGGTGAAGATCTTTTTTGAGAACTCACTGATGAATAAAAAACCATTCGCCGAACGCGACCAATACTTCCAAAGCCTGTCGAGATCCGCAAACCCGGAACGGATATAAAGACAATCCCAGGCGATTGAATCCAGAATCAGATAATAAACCGCATATGAATCGCGATTCAATTTTTCCAGATCCTCAACCACCCATGGATGCCCGAGTACGAAGTGAAGTTCATAAACAGTGGTTTCCTGAAGAAGTTCCACGGTTTTCCAATTTGGAAATAATTCACCGAAATTCAAAAACTTGTAAACATGGCTGCTGCACAAGAGAGTGACATCAAGATCCGGATTCTCCTGATACAAAGTCCTCATGATGTTCACGCCACAAGTGTTGGTGCCGTTGTAGGTCGGCGCAAAGTGGCGAAGATCAAAAAGCACCCGCAATTTGTTCAAATTAAATTGTCCACTGAAACGTGCCCAGGCCCGGTCCTGTGATCCCAGATAGTTCTGAAAAATCTTCTTTGCCTCCGGATCGCGCACCGGAATTTCCTCGGGCTTTAAAAAATAGTTCTCGGGCTGACGAAAACCCATGAATCGGAATCCGCAGCGATTTGCCTGACAACTCGAAGCCAGCTCTCCAAAAGTGCCGGAAAAATCGATGCCAAAATCAACAACCATTTTTCTTTTCACGCAAAAAGCATGATTCAACAAAAACGGAATGAGATAAGGCTTGATGGTCGCATCGAACGCATACTGAAAGCCGGCAATCATGTCGTCCGCATCCAGCTTTTCCAATCCTGCAGCAATGGTATTTGAATCGATGATCTGATCAGCTCCCAAAAAAAGAAGATGGGAAAACTGGTGAATTCGCTTTTGAACCGCCTCGGTCGCGAGCTGAACCCACTCCTCTGCCGCAGAAAAAAACAACGCGTCAGTTGCATGAGCTGCCGACAAGGCTTTTTGAATATCCTGCGCGTTTGCGCGGTCGTCGGAACCACTAAAAACCTTGATCAGGAGAATCGATTTTGGGCTGCTTTTCATTGCTTCTCTTAAGATAACTCAAAACGGCCTGGCGTTCAAAAACATTTGCTAATTAATTGATTTTATAGATGCTCTGGTGAATATTGGTAAAAATGAAATACAATGAATACTACCGAAATCACCTTAAAGGCGTGACTGCGGACCGGGCTGAAAAACCAACTCCCCCGGCAGCCAGAATTTCCATCATTGTTCCCGTTTATAACATCGCGGCAAACCTGCTAAAACAATGTGTAAACTCCGCACTTCAGCAGCTCGTGCCTGCCCACGAAATCATTTTGGTCGACGATTGCTCCACTCTTCCCGAGACCTTGGCGGCAATGGATGAGCTCAAGAAAAATCCACTGGTGAAGGTATTCAAGACTTCGCAAAATCTGAACATTGCGGGGTCTTCAAACCTGGGCGCGAAGCATGCTACCGGTGATTTTTTATTCTTTCTGGATAACGACGATGAAATTCCAGCGAATGCCCTTTTTGACGTAACCCAGGCAATTGCCGCGAACCCATCACTCGACCTCCTCTACGGCGACGAAAATAAAATCGAGCCCGACGGAAGCTTCTCCGAACCTTATTACAAACCCGACTGGTCCCCCGAACACATCACCAGTGTGATGTATGCGCTTCATCCGCTCGTCATTCGCACCTCTCTTTTTCAGGAACTGGGTGGTTTTCGCGATGAATTTTCAGGCACGCAGGATTTCGATCTTTTTTTACGCGCTTCCCGTAAAGCACGAAAAATTCATCATGTGCGCGAAGTGATTTACCATTGGCGTAAAATCCCGGGCTCGGCGGCAGCAGTGGTTGACGCAAAACCTCTTGCTCTCGAACGCGCGCGAAAAGCCGTTCAGGAGCATCTGACTGCCCAAGGCAAAGATGCAACGGTCGAGGATGGCCTTCTTTTTGGCACCTTTCGCCCTCGCTTTCATATCAAGGGCAATCCACGCATCAGCATTTTGATCCCAACCGATTACCGCAAGCGCGATGTCCTGCATCGGGGACTCATCAACATGGTGGCACATCTGGTGAAAAGCATTCACACCAGATCGACTTATCCGAATTACGAAATTCTGATTGTCGACAACTCAAATGTCACCACTGAAGATCGCGAGACCCTGGAAAAAAACGGCGCCAGAATCTTTCATTATCCAGACGCCAAAGAAAAGTTCAGTTACACCAACCGGATGAACTTCATCGCCAGACAAGCTACTGGCGATTATCTCGTTCCACTGAATGACGACATGGAAGTCATTTCACCCGATTGGATGGAATCGATGCTCGAATTTGCCCAGCAAGACGACATCGGCCTCGTAGGTGCTCGCCTGCTCTACCCTGATGACACAATTCAGCATGTGGGCATTGCTTTCACCAAAAGCGGAGAACCCATTCATGCCTTGCATGCTTTACCCGCAAATGATGGCGGCCATAATGGATACCCACGACTCATTCGAAACTATCTGGCCATGACCGGGGCCTGTGTCATGCTCAAGCACTCCCTCTGGAAAGAGCTCGGCGGATTTGATCCGAAACTGGCGATCGACTTTAATGACATTGATCTCTGCTTAAGAATCATCAAAAAAGGGCTTCGCATTGTTTACACTCCTTATGCAAGCCTCTACCACTACAATCAAAGCTCACTGGTGAACCGCACTCAGGATCCGGCCGAAAGAGCCCTCTTTTTTGAACGCTGGAAAGACATTATTTACCAGGACCCCTACACGAATTACCCCGATATTCGCGTGGAAAATGCAAGTCATCCGATCTAGGCAAACCCGGAGAATCGCTTTAATCAGCACCTGACGTTGCGTGTATTCAGCCTGAAACATGCATGAAATTACGTTTACATTGGTTAAACCATATGTAAAATGTATGAATATTTATGAGTATCGCAATTGTTACCGGATCGTCGGGTTTGATCGGCAGTGAAACTGTAAAATTTCTATCTAAAAAAGGAATGCAAGTCATCGGTATCGATAACAACTTGCGTTCATATTTTTTCGGACAGGACGGCTCCACAGACTGGAATGCCCAGGAACTGAAGAACTCCATTCCGAACTACAAACACGAATCGATTGATATCCGCAATCAAACGGAATTGAACAAGCTGTTTGAAAAATACGGCTCGAATATCGAGATGGTCGTTCACTGCGCCGCTCAACCTTCGCACGACTGGGCCGCCCGTGAACCGGTCACTGATTTCACAGTGAACGCACTCGCCACCCTGTTCATGCTCGAAGCCACAAAAACCTATTGTCCGAACGCCACATTCATTTTTACGTCGACCAATAAAGTTTATGGCGATCTTCCCAACTATCTGCCGCTCAAGGAAATGCCGAGCCGCTGGGAGTTGCAAGACAGTCACCCGTGGGCAAAACACGGGATCGACGAGTCCATGTCAATCGATCAATCCAAACACTCCGTATTTGGCGCAAGCAAAGTGGCCGCTGATATCATGTGCCAAGAATATGGTCGTTATTTCGGTCTGAAAACCGGTATCTTTCGCGGAGGCTGCCTGACCGGTCCCGCCCATAGCGGTGCCGAGCTGCATGGATTTCTTGCGTATCTTGTGAAATGTCAGATTTCCGGCCGCCCTTACACTATTTTTGGGTACAAGGGAAAACAGGTCCGCGACAATATTCATAGTCTCGATCTGGTGAATGCATTTTGGTGTTTCCATCAAAATCCACGTCCAGGTGAAGTTTACAACATCGGGGGTTCCCGCCATAGCAATTGCTCGATCCTGGAAGCAGCGAACATCACGGCTGAACTTTGCGGTCGTGAACTCGAGTTCAAGCTTTCCGACGAAGCTCGCCAAGGCGACCACATCTGGTGGATCTCGGATGTTCGCAAGTTTCAGGCACACTACCCGCAATGGAACTACCAGTACGATGTGAAGGCCATTCTGAAAGAAATCGTTGCTGCAGCGACCGAGCGGTTACAGGCGAATAAAACACTGTGAAGGTTTCGATCGTCATTCCCGCGCATAATGAAGAAGGCTGCATCGAAAGCACTGTCCGCGCCCTTTTCGACAAATTAACGCAAGAACAGATCCCTCATGAAATTTTGGTCGTGAATGACAATTCTTCCGATCAAACCGAAGCGATTTTAAAGCGTCTTTCCGTCGAAATGCCCTCCCTTAGCGTCATTAACAACTCACCACCGAATGGCTTTGGCTTCGCCGTGCGCTGCGGGCTCGATCGTTTTTCGGGCGACGCAGTGGCAGTTTACATGGCGGATGCATCTGACCGCCCCGAAGACCTGGTCGCTTTCTACCGCGAAATGGTAGCCAAAAAACTGGATTGCGTTTTTGGGTCGCGGTTCATGAAAACTTCAAAAGTGATTGATTACCCACCCCTCAAACTCGCCATCAACCGCATGGCCAACAAGTTCATTCAAATTTTGTTTGGTCTTCGTTACAACGACGTGACGAATGCATTCAAACTTTATCGCAAAGAAGTAATTGTCGGCTTGCAGCCTTTTTTGAGTCACCACTTCAACCTCACCGTTGAACTTCCACTAAAAGCCATTGTGCGTGGATACACTTATGGTGTGGTTCCGAATTACTGGATCAACCGGAAAACCGGTGAGAGCAAATTAAAAATCAAAGAGATGGGATCACGCTATCTCTTCATTGTACTTTACTGCCTGATCGAAAAATATTTCAGTCGTGGCGATTACCATCGGAAACGGATCAGACAATGAAAGTTCTCATCACCGGCGGCGCGGGTTTTGTGGGTTCGAGTTTAGCCATTCGCTATCGCGAAACTTATCCCGACGCAAAAATCATTGTTTTTGATAATTTGAAAAGACGTGGCTCTGAGATCAATCTCACAACTTTTAAAAAACTGAATATCACCTTCGTTCATGGTGACATTCGGAGTCCGGGCGATCTGGAAGAATTAAGACTCACCCACGGCCCTTTTGATTATTTCGTCGAAGCATCGGCTGAGCCGAGCGTACTCGCAGGTTTAAATGGAACCGCGGACTATCTCTTGCAAACGAACCTGGTGGGTACATTAAACTGCCTTGAGATGGCGAAAAAATCTGTCGGTGCAATGGTCTTTCTGTCGACCTCCCGTGTGTACTCGATTGAACCCCTCAAAACAATCAATCTCGTCGAAGCAAAGACTCGTCTCGAAATTGACGTGACTGCTGCAAATCAAGTTCCCGGAGTTTCCGCACTGGGGATTTCCGAAAAATTCCCACTCCATCTTCCACGCTCGCTTTACGGAGCAACCAAGCTTGCATCAGAGTTGATTATTCAGGAATACGTCGATTCGTTGAACATGAAAGCAGTCATCAACCGCTGCGGTGTAATTGCAGGCCCAGGCCAGTTCGGAAAAGTGGATCAAGGTGTATTCACCTTGTGGGTGGCGAACCATTACTTTAAAAAGAAATTAAAATATACCGGATTTGGCGGTCAGGGAAAACAGGTGCGCGATCTCCTGCATCCGCATGATCTCTTCCGTCTGATTCAAAAGCAATTTGATCAAATCGATCAATGCTCGGGAAAAGTCTATAACGTAGGCGGCGGCCGACCGGTTTCGACTTCTTTATTGGAGCTGACGAAACTCTGTGAATCGCTGACCGGAAACTCCCTTGGCATTGAATCCGACCTCACGACCTCATCGGTTGATATTCCACTCTATCTTTCTGACTCGTCTCAGGCGAGTAAGGCATTTGACTGGACTCCGGAAAAAGACATTACCGCAATTGTCACCGAAATCTATCAATGGATTAATCGTGAACGGGAATTGCTTACTCCGATTTTTAATTGATTATACCGGCTCGAAAACAACTCCTTCGAACTGAGGAACTCACAATATGATGTTCAATCTCTGGTTTTTCTTATTTTCTTTTTTTGTCACGACAATACTCCTGATTTCCTTTCGGACCGCATTGCGCGATTATCTGCCGGAAAAAATTTCGGGCGAACCGGCAATTCCTTATCTGGGCGGAATTCTTCTACTCGGCGCCTTTGGTGTACTTTTATGGCCGCTTCCGTTAGCTTCCAAAAGCATTCTGTCAGCAATTGTTTTTTCATGTGCGGGCTGGTTTTTTCGAAGTGAAATATTCGCGCTTCTTAAAAAAGAAAAAAAAGTCCTTGTTTCCATTCTCCTCATGGCTGGAATCTTCTTTTCAATCGGTCCGAAAGAAGTGCCGAACGGTAAACTTTTTGATGGCCCCTATGTTGATAAAAGCTGGAACCTCGGAAGTCGGGTCCAATATTTGCTGCGCGATCTTCCTTGTGACAATATTTTACCCTACCTTGTTTCTGAATTCGTGCTGAACCGGCTCCCACTGGCCTTGAATAATCCGATTCTTCCGAACCAACCGATCACCAATCGCGGAATTCTATCTTCAGTTACGGCCATTCCAGCTCTTGCACTGACCAAAGCACTGGAAGGCAAAAACGAACTCGAAACGAAAGTTCTGCCCACAATGAACTACAACAACATCGACTGGCCAAATGCTTTTCCGCTTTATTCAAATAACGGATTTTCCAGTTTTCTGGGTGCTTATATCGCACTCTATTTTTTCATTTTTCTGTTTTGTGCCGAACTGTTCAAAAGCGATGTTCTTTTTTTCATTCTCATTTCCAACTTTTACATCTGTTCGCAAATGATTTTCAGTTGGCCAAAGCTGGCGATTGGTCTTATTGGGATGGCAATAGCGGAGGGATTAAGACTATCGAGCAGTAAATCAGATGAGTCTCTCCTTCCCTACCCTTATTTCATCCTGACCGGTATTTTATTTCATCCATACGGCTATTACCTGGGAGCACTGTTGGGTGTACTGCTCGTATTTAATTTCAGAAACAAGGGCACGAAGCGTATTTTATCATTTCTAAAAACAGGAATCAGTCCGTGGTTTTTCCTGCCGATTCTGACCTGGGCGATCATTCAAATTGCTGTGAGACACCTACCTATTGAATCGAACATGCTTTCCCAGAACAATTCCGGCAGCATCTTGCTTGAACCACGATTGATTTCCATCAAAAATGCTTTCTTTTGGTCCGATCTGCACGAGTTGCGCAAATGCCCATGGATCTATTTGATCCCCTCCGTACCTTCGCTTCTCTGGATTTGGAAAACCGAACAGAAAATTCAATTCATTTCCATTTTATTCATGGGATTGATTCTGAGTGTGTTGCCGTTTAACTTCATTTCACCTGCCATGATTCTGGGAATGCAGGTGTTTGTTCCTTTTCTGATTCAGGAATCAACAAAAAATCTAAGCGCGCTTTCAACTTCAGCTGTGATCGGCCTTCAATCAGTCATTGCAACAGCGTCATTTTACTACTTATATCGGGACGCACGAATCGATCTGCCATCCCTGTCAGTAGCCTGCAGTTTCTATCTTCTATTCGCTGTCTTCAGTATCCGGTTCATTCACCGGAATAATAGAGCTTGAATCGCTCCCAAGTGGAATATTCCTTTTTTTCATACGGATGGAAGAGGCTGATTCGGTCTTTCAATGCACCATTTGAATGATAATCAACATCAGGGCCGGAGGAAATTTCTCCGAAGAATCCGCGATAATACTGCTCACAATTATCTGGTATTTTCGCGAGAAATTGGTGTTTCCGATCATGATAAGCTGAATGGTTTTTTAGCACCTTTTCACACTTTGCATAAAACTCATCAACCGTAAAGTCTTCAAGTTTTTCTCCAAATTTCTCGCAATCCACCACATCCGCAGGATTTCCCAAAGGTGAAACCACTGGAATTGCGCTATTACAAATCGCAATGGATTCATAAAAAGTGTAACAAAAGGTTTCCGGCCAGATATGGACAAACCCCACGACAGAGGGCGCATACTCGCCGAGTAACTTCTTCAATTCATCCATTCCGCGGAAGGACTGAACGTATTTTCGATCCAAGGGCACTTCGTTGTCGATCAAATCTCCGAATATTTTAACCTCATAGCCATTTTCAATCAACTTATGTGCAATGACGGAAATTTCGTTAGAACCTTTGTGATTGTACAGGCGGCCCAAAAAAGCCACTCGTTTATTGGGCGTCGGAACCGGCGATTTTTCATCGATATATTTTGCGAGGTAGGAAAGATCATGCTCACGTGTTTCAATTTTCGCCGCGACTTCTGGAAACCCTCTCAATCCTTTTTGATAAATGCGTGCTGTCGAGGCTGAAGGCGTGAAAATTCGATGCATTTTGGAGAGAATGCTAACCGAATGAATAAGATGCCAGTCAATCGTCCCCACTGTTGCACCACCAAAACTAAAATTGTAGCAAGCCATGCACGTTTCTGAATCTGGAAGACCGCAATATTCCTTGCTTTTCGTTGTCTTATCATACTTTAAAAGGGTAATTGAGGGACAAAGAAACCAGAAGTCATGCAAGGAAGCGAATTTCAGCCGAAAATCAATTGCCGCCAATTCAGCAATCACGGCAGGATGCCAGTTGATCCCATGATGAAAGTGGGCAAGATTGATCTCATCTTTTAACAGCCTGAGAAGTGGGGCGACATCGCGGGGTTGCAAGCGGTGCTCGGTGATCCTTTCGCCATCCAATACGAAACCGAATACGTACCCTTTCCCTTTCGGAAAGATCTCGCAGCTAAACCCGCCGAAACGAAAATGCATGCGAGACAAGTCACGACTGTGTTTTTCAGTGCCGCCAGCCAGCGTATCGTTCGGATCCCAATGAATCACTTGAAAAATCAACCGACTTCGACTCAGCTGTTTTTTGTAATACTTCAACAAAATCACCACAGCATGAAACTGAATCTGCGAGTCAACAATAATTTCATCCGAAGAATCATCCGGCGTATCGATTGGACTATCGAAGTCCATGTAATTCCCAAGTGAAATCGCCTGAACAAAACCAAGTTCGGCCACTTGGTTTCGCCAATAGTCCTTCAAGTTTCCGGACCGGGAAATCACTTCTTCCCGATTTTTTTTAATTACTTCGGCATTAATAAAAAAAACGGTTTGGCGGGTGTGCCGAAACGCGGCGAGCGTGTTGTCCAAACCCAGCTCTTCAAGCACCGATTGAATGACTGTTCCATCACGTTTCGGTGCTTCTCTTCCTTTCGGCACTGCCGACGAAACAGTCCGGTCAGAGAGAGGAGTCATGAGTGCGAGCAAAGGGGTGGTTTTTTTCAGTTTCTGAAAGTTCGCCACAAGATCGGAATGAAAATTAACCGATTCGTTCACCCATAGGAAATCAACATCAAAATCAGCAAGAAAAAAGAAGCGGTTAACGGGATCTGCCGCGCGGCTCAAACACGTACTTTGAAATAGAAAGACGTCAGGGCGCCGAAACACCTCGGTCGGGATTTTATTTTGAATATCTCCACCAGAGACATCAAGGATGAGAAAAAAGATATCGTCGCGCAATTCGTGGTAGTATTGCGTTAAAATGGAAATTCGTGCGTTTAACGTCTCTTCTTTTCCAGGGAAAACCGGCACAATAATCATGCTGAGCGGATTTTTTGGATTCCCGCGCGCTTTTGAAAATGTTTTCTTCAGTTCACCCGACAACAGTTTTTTGATGTCTTTACCACTCTGCTTACATACCAATTGAGCATAAGCTTCCATCAACGAAGAAACGGGATGATTTGCGGTCGACATGGTCATTCGACCAAACTTGCCTTCTACGACGTTTGAGCTGCTCACCTCATGAATCATCTCATTTCCTCTCATCAGGGCGTTTCTGAATGCGGTCGATGATCGAATGTGGAAGACCGGTATCGGCAGGACGGTAGCCCTGGTTGATCAGACCACATAATTCCTGGGTCGCTTTTCGCCAGAAAAACTGCTGCCTCACCTCATCCAGATTCCGCTCAATCTCTTCCAGTGTCGTCTTGTTCAAACTTAAAATCTTATCCCGAATGGTTTCCGGCTTCAGGTCATCAATTCTTACTGCGGCCCTGTGTTGCAGGAGATGCTCGGACAACGGATCGCCACCATTCGTGATCATGGGTTTGCTTCCCCACACGTAGTCCATTACCCGCGTGCGCCACGAGAGGCGGTTTTCCTTCCCGGGTTTATTCAGACTGATAATGACTTCGGCCTCATTATACCAGTCGAAACGATCCTGATAATCAACCCAGTCCTTAAAAATGATATAATCGCTCAGTTTTCTTTCGGCGCAATATTGAACCACTTCCTTGTATTGCTTCACGAAATCCGGATGGTCATTAAACGGGTTTTTCCCCCCGACAACCACGAGTTTGATGTGTCTATTTGTTGGATTGGTATGAATCAGCTCAAAAGCCTGAATCAAACCCAGGATCGAAAACCATGGATACAGTCCACCGAACCAGAGCACCACGAAATCTTCTTTTTGAATCGACCCTTGTTCAGTGAGCGGATGAGATTTCACTTTGGGTGGCGCTTCTTCGATTCCAAACGGGACTACAATCACCATTTCTTCGGCATAAGTCAGTGGGTTGATTCTTCCAAGGGCGGAGAGCACGCCGATATAGAATTCCTTTTGCGATTGATTTGCACAAATGATCAAATCACCGCGCCCAAGTGCCATTCCCCAATTCCGTACATCCCGGTCATAATTATCGTATTCGAGTTTTTTATCTTTGGAATCGCGCGCGGAAACTTCGACGTAAATCGGTACATAACAATCCAGAATCAACTGAACATGATCGGGGATGCACTCCAGAACCAACTCGGTCATGTCGCCACCGCAATAGCTCACTACAACAGCATCAAAGCTTGCCAGAAGTTTGGAAAAAGTTTCTTTTGAGGCTGGAGACCAGTTGATAATGGGTAAATTCAGCTCGTTCTCGTCACCCGCTTGTGGAAACACGTCTCGCGTTGCGATCGTCACTTTCATTCCATTTTTCACGAAACCTTCGGCCAAACCCCAGCAACGAAGACCGCCACCCTCAACCACTTTAAAGTTTTTGGAAGGAACCGGGCCAATTGAAAATAATAAACATGATTTCATGAAAATCTCCTGCAGCGTTCATCGCTGAATCAACTAAACTTCTCCATCCGGCGGACGGAGACAACCCTCACCAAGGAACAAAAATCGTTCTTATCTAAAGATCCGCTTGTTCGTCTTTTACCCGTTCCAAATAACTGCGATACGGTCCCTTGGGCAGCGCTTTAACCACGGCCTCAAACTTTTCCGCGGTTACAAAACCCTTTCGCAGTCCGATTTCGTGAATACAACCGATCATCAACCCCTGTCGCTTCTGTGTTGTTGCGATCAACTGCCCCGCATCCAGAAGGGAGTCCGGTGTTCCGGTATCAAGCCAGTTTACCCCACGCCCGATGGTGGTTACTCCAAGTTCATTATCAACCAGATAAGTTTTCATGAGATCTACAATCTCAAGCTCTCCCCGTGGAGAAGGCTTCTGATTTTTTGCACGCTCCACACATCTTGAATCAAAAATATAAAGCCCTGGAATCGCATAGTTGGACTTCGGCTCGAGAGGCTTTTCTTCGATACTGAAAACCTTCCCCGTGGGTTTATCAAACTCAACCACCCCGTACCGACGTGCATCTTCCACATAATATCCAAATACGCGTGCCTTGAATTCAGTCTTGCGACTCTTTTGCAATGTCACCGCATCTTTGAAAAATGAAATGTCTCCGTAGAAAAGATTGTCCCCGAGAATCAGAGTGACATCATCATTACCAATGAAGTCTTCGCCGAGGATGAACGCTTCAGCAAGCCCGTTCGGGGCCGCCTGAACCTTGTAGCTCAGCTTCACACCGAAGTCGGAACCGTCGCCGAGGAGGTTCTTGATGTACGGGGTATCCCGCTCAGTGCTGATAATCAGAACATCACTGATCCCCGCGAGCATTAAGAGGCTCAACGGATAGAAAATCATTGGCTTGTCATAAATCGGAAGCAGCTGCTTCGAAATGATTTGCGTCATTGGATACAGCCGGGTGCCGGCGCCGCCAGCCAGAATAATGCCCTTCATGTTTCTTAAGCCCTTTATTTTGTTGGATAAATCTTATAATCTAACAAAAATACCATGATTTTAAACTATTTCAATGCATACATTCTTTATCCAGCAGTGGAGAAGAAACTCAACCGGGACATTCAGAACAAGCTGAAAATTCTGAAAAACGAATCCACCCTTTCCCTGGCGGAGAGAGAAAAAATCACCCAGACACGACTGCATGCCGTTCTCAGCTCGGCTCAACAGAACGTGCCATACTATACTGATTTATTTAAAGAAATCGACTTCCATGTCGATGACATTCTGAAGGACATCCGTTACCTGCAAGAGCTTCCCTACCTGACCAAGGAAATCATTCAGGAACATGGCGTCCGTCTTCTGAGCCAAAAACTGGATCGGGATTCATTGCATGTACGGAAAACCGGTGGGTCTACAGGAATTTCCACCAGTATCTATTACGATCAAAGCTCGCTGGACTGGACATCAGCTGTAAACCTTTATGCTCACTCCTTCACCGGGCGCAAACACACGGATACAGAAGCCTATCTCTCCAGTGAACTTTTTCAAAAAGTGAACCTGAAGGAACGCTGGGTACAAATGGTCAAGTCCTGGGCAATGAACCGTAAAACACTGTTCACCCACTCCTTCACTCACAAGTCTCTCGAGACCCTCTGGAAAGAAATCAGACAAACCAGACCATTTTTAATTCAAGGGCACCCATCCACACTTTACGCACTGGCAAAATTTGTCTCTGAAACAAAACAGTTCGACAAAGAAGCGATCCGGGTTTTTGAATCAACTGGCGAGTCACTTGATCTGAGAAAGATTGTTGAAATCGAATCCAACCTTGGCTGCAAGGTTTACAATCGCTATGGAACCGCTGAATTTGGCGCAACTGCGCATAGCCGGGAAAATCCATTCGAACTCGAAGTCATCGACTCCATCATTCATCACGAAACGGTTTCTCTCGGAAACGGGCTTGAAGAAATTGTGGGCACCACACTGACCAACCCTGCAATGCCACTCATCCGCTATCGCAGCGGCGACATCGGACAAATTGAAGTCCGTGACGGAAAAAAATGGATTACGCATCTCCAAGGCCGGATTCACGACCTGATTGAAATCGGTGGGACACCTTATCCAACCCATTATCTTCAGGATGCGTTCGACCGCATTGGCGGCGTCGCTGAGTTCCAAATCGCTATCAGGACATCCGGTCGCCGTGTTCTGAACATTGTGCTCGAAGACCTGTCAAAACAGGATGCAATCGTGGCAAAAGCCAAAGAACTCTTCTCCGGAGAAGATATCCCCGTAAAATTCGTCAAATTGGAAGATTTGATCCGGATTGGATGGCGCGACAAGTTCCGTTACGTGGTGAAAGAAGCGTAAAGCTTCAGGCAAGCACCTTGCGATAGCCCGCCAAAACATCTTGCGCGGTTTTATCCCAGGTGTATTCAGACGTAACATGAGCGATGATTACGGATTTGTTTCGAGAACGACTGAGTTCACTGGCAATACCCCGGGTAATCCCATCGTGATCATGTGGATCCACGTAAGTGACATGGCTCCCAAAATACTCTTCAGTCGGGCCCTCATTCGTAATTACAATTTTTGCACCTTGAGAAGCAGCTTCAAGCGCAGCAATGCCGGGCGTTTCGCACAAACTCGGAAGAGCATATAAATCACACTGCTGATAAGCAGACTTCAGCATCTCGACGTCGGAAATCGGCCCGAGATAAAGAAGATCCGGATTCGATGATTTGAATTCGTCAAAGTAAGGGATATCCCGAATGTGTCCAATCAGAACCAGCTTCTTTCCAAGCTTCTTGCATGACTGATTGAGAGCATGAGTGTTTTTCCGACGGTCGACGTTTGCAACCGAAAGAACAAATTCCCCTTGAATGTTGTAAGTCTCCCGGAAGTTTCGACTGGTTTTTGTATTCAGGTAGGGAGCCGGGATGGCGTTCCGGGTCTTATGAAACTTTCCGAGATCCACTTCATAGGCTCGAGCAAGTTTGCGTGACTCTGCGTCCGAGTTAGTTAACAGGATGTCTGAAAGAAGAAACAGCTCGCGTATATGGCGATAAAATTCGCTGTCTTTTGGAAGCTCTGCCCACAGGATTGTCGACAGGGCGACTTTTTTACCGAGTGCTTTATACTCTCGTATCGGGAATTCGCCCCCTTGTTGAATTGAAAACTGATGGAAAATATCCGGATTCCGCTCCGGGTTCCACTGATCGTAAAAATCAACCTGAACGCCTGCTTTTTCGAGGTAATCCTTCGTCTGGAGGAGCTGCACCTCTCCGCCACCTGGATTAAAAAAAGCTCCGGACCAGGTGTTGAATACAGCTTTCAAACTCATTTTTTTCCTCTCAGATCAATGACGTGGCGAAACTTCTGCTGCCAGCCCACTTTTTTCAAGTCTTCGTAACCAATGAACGCAATGTCGAGCCCGGATGGCCAACGCTTGATCAACTCATTCCGGATTCGATCTTGATCACTCTCGTTTTCAGCAACAATATTGAGAGTTGGATTCTTTCCGTCTTCGACAACGATCTGAAATTCGCGAGTGCCGCGAATGCGGTGATCAAGGTAGTCCATGATGAAGTGACTCATGTAGTCTTCACCTGCGATATTCACGGAATCATGAATTCGACCCTGCAAGTTATGAATAAAGGTTCCATCGGATTCGATTTTTACGGTTCCCACATCGCCGGTGTTATAACGAATCAACGGCATGGAAAAGTTAGTCAACCCGGTACCGATCAGACTTTGCGCTTCGGTCTCTTCAAAATAAAACGCGCGATCGAACACTTTGAGTTTTGTATACGGGTCTTGCGGACGAGTATGTGCCATCACGCCAAATTCGGCATTTCCATAGCGATTCACAACCTTGCATCCAAGATACTTCTCCATGGTTTCAACCATCTTCGGGGTAAGCATCTCACCACTCGGTTCAAAAACACGGCAATACCGCTTCTGCTTGAGACCTTTGCGTTGAATGTAATTCGCCAGTGCATATCCGGAAGACGGGTGCCCCTGCAGCATGAACGGTTTGATCGATTTCAAACTCTCAAATGACTTCTTCAAATCATGATCGGAAAACGAGCGGATCATGAGGCGGCTTCGGTTCTGGGAAAAAAGCTTTACCCCGTCGAGAAGACGGTCTTTGAACGGAGGGATTTCGAAATCGAGTTCGGAAGAGATGTGTGCGTCCCGCTTGTGAGGGAAATTACCCGCCATCTCATAAGCCATCAGATTGACCGCCGCAGTCCAATCGAGGCCTTCATTGTCGTAGTAGAAGAACACAGATTGCCCGGTGGACCCCCCGGTTTTACGGGGATGCCCCGCCTGAGGGAGACGGATACGATCAATATTGTCCCGAACGATCTGTTTGGTCAGAACCGGCAAATCCTGAACATAGCGAGCATCTTTCAAAACCTTGTTTTCATCAAAAGAGTGTTTTTGGAAAAGATCCTGATAGTAAGGAACATGAGCGCGACAGGACGAAAGGATTTTAAAAAGCTCCTCCCGCTGGACTCTTCTTTGATCTTCAATCGGGAGACGATCGAACCGTTTCAGCTCGATGAGCTTGGGGGCGATCTGTCTTTTCGATTTTTTCTCTAAAATCGGGTATAAAACGTATGCGCTAAAATACCGAATGGGTCCGATCATTTGCCAATTAAAACACTAGCTCCATGGAAAGGCAATGTCCCCCGGACTCAGGCGGGGTCGATTCCCAACTTTTAGTTGGAAAAAAGGTCAATTCAAGCAATAATCCTATCATCCATGACCTCAAAACACCACTGGTTCGACCTGACCTATGAGCTCCTCAAAAAAGAACTGAAAGTCCGCTACAAGCGACTGGCCTTGGGCTATTTCTGGTCTATCGGAAGCCCTCTCATGTATGCGTGCCTTTACTACCTCGTTTTCGACAAAATCATCAAGATGAAAACCGAAAACTATCCCCTGTTCCTGGTGGCAAGTCTTTTCCCGTGGCAATGGATGATGAATACCGTAATGGCGGGACCCGGCACGTTTATTTCAAACGCACCACTCATCAAGAAAACACTTTTCCCGCGTTTCCTGATTCCACTGGTTGTTTCCCTTCAGGACGCAATTCACTATTTTGCATCTGTGCCCGTCATCATCCTTTTCATGATTCTCTTTCATGGAAAAGTCTCTCTTGCCTGGATCTACGCTTTGCCTCTGCTTGTCTTGGTCCACTTTGGGATCGCTTGCAGCCTGAACATGATCTTTGCCACATTAACGGTTTTCTTCAGGGACATTGAACGTCTATTGCAAATTGGCACGACATTTCTCTTTTACATGACCCCGGTCCTTTACTCCGAAACCCTGATCCCGGAAAAATATCAGTGGCTCATCCTTTATCATCCAATGGCACCGCTGATCATCAACTGGCGCAGCTTGTTCATGCAGGGAACCATTCGAGCGGACTACCTTCTTTCGTCATTCCTGTGGTGTCTGGTGATGATGGCTTTTGCCCGTTGGGTCTATTTGAAACTTCAGTGGCGTTTTGCGGAGGTACTCTAAGATGGCTATCGTACGTTTTAATAAGGTAACCAAAACCTACCCGCTCTATCACCACTTTACCGGTGCACTGAAGGGTGTCCTGTTCAATCTTCCATCCACGATGAAAGTCATGAAGCAGGGATTCACCGCACTTCAGGATCTTTCCTTTGAAATCCAGGAAGGCGAAGCCGTCGCCTTTGTCGGCAGAAACGGTGCAGGAAAAAGCACACTTCTCGGATTGGTCGCGGGTGTTTTGAGACCCACTTCAGGAACCGTGGAAGTGACCAAGCGGGTTTCGCCCCTTCTCGAACTGGGCGGTGGATTCCATCCGGAGCTTTCTGGTCTTGAAAACATTCAGTTGAACGGTGTTCTCATGGGCCTGAGTCGTAAACAAGTTGCCGCCAAAACCGAAGAGATCATCGCCTTCTCCGGACTCGGCGATTTCATTCACGAGCCAATTCGCTCTTATTCCTCCGGGATGAACGCACGTCTGGGTTTCTCCGTCGTGGCCCATCTCGAGCCCGAGCTTCTTCTCATCGATGAAGTACTCGCGGTCGGTGACGCTGCTTTTCAGCGCAAGTGCATGGACAAGATGAAAGAATTCCGGAGCCAGGGTGTATCCGTGATTCTCGTTTCCCACAGCGCTCACGATATCGAATTGCTCTGCAGCCGGGTCATCTGGATTGAGAACCACAAGATTCAAGCAGACGGACCAACGGCGGAAGTTCTCCCGAAATACACGCAAGCGATGCTTGGCTGACAACGTGATTATTTCGAATCGAAATAAACGATGAAAAGTCATTGGAATAAAATTTTCGACCTCGAACCGTCCATCGAGCAAGTGCCCGTTGAGATTCCGAAGTTTCTCTGGACCATCTGGAACATGCGGGAAGATCTTCAGAGACTTTGCCCCATGAAAAGTATCGAGGGCAGGCTCGGTATTGTGATCTGGTGGGTACTCTGGGGTTACAAGGAATATTCGGAAGCCACTCATCGGTACTCAAAAAACAACGACGCATTTCTTGATTCCGTAGTTCCACAAACGCAGACAATTGGAACCCTTCCTGTCACCCAGCTCATGAAAGGGATATGGGATCTTTTTCCCAACGTTCAAAAATCGTTCCCCAGCCTTTCCAGCCGTGATGGAAAGAGATTCATCGCATGGTTTTACCTGGTCTTTGTTCCCAGCGACAAAGCCTTTCCCTGCATTTCAGAAGCAATCGCTCTTGAATTGAAAAATCATCGTAACGAACTTTACAGTATTCAGAACTTTGACCGCGATTTCTCTGAACTTTCCGTCGAGGAGAAATCCCTCTGCGAGCAAGAATCAACCAAAGCACTCTCTTACCTGGACGAAGTCCCTTTCGAAGCGTTTTCACAAAAGAAGGAAACACCTGCAATCCCCGAAGGAACACAGTCTGGAGTGAATATCGTTGGCCATGCAACAGGGGAGCTCGGCGTGGGAGAAGATGTTCGGATGCTTTCGCAGGCACTGAATACAGTGAACCTCCCCCACTCGGCTTTTCGTTTTCCACGAGTCAACATGGCCAGGAACGAAGATTTTACCCTGAACTCCCTGATTAGCGAGGATCTCCCCCACAAGACGAACGTTTTTTGTTTGCCTGGATTTGACTGTTTTTACTCAGCAGTATCCATGGGTGAGTCTCTCTTCAAGGGCCGATTTAACATCGGATACTGCCAATGGGAGCTTCCCTATTGGCCAAAGCCACTCAATGTGGTTTTTGATTTGATGGATGAAATGTGGGCTTCAAGCAAGTTCACCCAATTGTCTGTTCAGTCAGAAGCAACTGTCCCGGTAAAACTCATGCCAATGGTCGTGGAGTTACCTCCATTTCATCCACGGGAACGCACCTCTTTTGGAATTCCCGAAGACAAGTTCTTATTCATGTTTACGTTCGACTTTAACTCTTCGGTTCACAGAAAAAACCCTCATGCGGTTGTAGAATCCTTCCTGAAGGCATTTCCAAAAAATGACGACGTTGCATTGATCATCAAGTCTTCAAACCGCGACGTCACGAACCCGGATGTTCAGTGGGTGCAAAGTCTTTGCGAAAAGGACAAAAGAATCATCTGGATTCACGAAACGCTGAACCGAAGTGACTTCCTGGCTTTGCTCAACTGTTGTGACACATTCGTTTCACTTCATCGCTCTGAAGGATTTGGCAGAAACATCGCCGAAGCAATGCTTTTGGAAAAACCAGTCATCGTGACAAACTGGTCAGGAAACACCGATTTCTGCACCTCTGAAAACTCGCTCCTCGTCGACTACAAAATAGCTCAACTGGAGTCGGGACAGTATTCGTTCTGGGAGGGCCAACATTGGGCAGATCCATTGATCGAACACGCTGCAGAGCAGATGAAATCGACATTTGCCTTGTCTTGGGAACAACGTACCGCACTTGGAACCAAAGCCCGTAAAACGATCGAGATCGGATACAACGCCAAAAAAGTCGGACAAATCTACCGAGCCCATCTGAAAGAACTAAAATTGATTTAATCCTTGATAACAAATTGGAATAAAAGAATATTTAAAGCATGGAAAAACAGGACATAACACTGGCAATTACCGCTCACCGCGAAGGATTACTCCTGCACAAAACCATTCAGGGTGCCAGACAGATCGTGGCTCGGGCCAGACAGCACGGCCTGACCGTTCATGCTTTGATCGTAGGTGACTCCTGCAACGAAGAGACAAAAAGCGTTATAGAAGCAAATAAGGATTTTTTTCAAAAAATCGAATTTGTAAGTTACAGCGATCCGGGAGAATCCAGAAATCACGCGGCCCATGCGGCCACAACCGAGTATCTTACCTTCCTCGACGGGGATGACTTCCATTCACCTGACTGGATTATTCAGTGTCATCAATTTCTTAAGAATACTCCTGAAAATGAAAACCTTGTACTCCATCCATCACTGACCCTTACCTTTGAACGAGGTTTTGATTATTTCATTCACATTGATCAAGAGGACCCGGCATTTAATTGGAGCGTATTCCTCGAGCACAATCCATTTGTTTCAGTAAGCTTTTCCAAAACTTCCAACTACAGGGCTGTCCCCTACCGGAAAAATACCAAAGCGAGCGGTTTCGCATTTGAAGACTGGCTATGGAACGTCGACATCGCCGGGTCAGGTTACATTCATAAACTTGTTCCGAAAACGGCCTATTTTTACAGAAAAAAACACACTGGCTCTTTCCTCGAGTCCCAGAGAAGCATTCAGGGGACCATTCAATCTTCGAAACTTTTTGATCAGTTGGAGTCTCTCCAGAAAAGGGGACCTCTGGCGGATGCCATCTACTGGAGATATCTGCATCAGAAAAAGTTTCCCCAATGGCTCACCGAATCCTTCAAAGATGTTTCAGAACATGAGATCGCGCTTTATCCCACCAGCGACCTCTTTCATCGATATCATTCTTACATGGTCACGCATTCGGAAGGGCTTAATCTCTACACGCTTCTGTATGAAAAGCTGAAGTCAAAAAATTGGGATTTTTTCTTTTTTGCTCCCTGGATCAAACGAGGCGGGGCCGATCTGGGCACCATTCTCCACATTAATGCTTTGGTTGAAGCCGGAAAAAAAGTCGTGCTCTTCACCACCGAGGATTCTGACTCAACGTGGTTTGAAAAACTCTCACCTCAGGTGGAGACAATAGAGCTTGGGAAAGTGGCCCGAGGTCTGCTCGAACCCACGATCATCAACATGCTTCTACGTGTGATTTTACAGTTGAAGCCAAAAGCCATTCACAACATCAACAGTCGGATTTGCTGGGATCTTTTTTCTCTACATGGATTGCAAATCAAGCAGAACACCACTCTCTACGCTTCTCTCTATGCGGAAGATCGCACCCGGCATGAAAACGCACCCGGGGGTTACGCCATCAGCCATTTAGAGAAGGCATGGACCCATTTGACTTCGATTATATCGGATAATACGGTTTGGCCGGGAATATGGTCAAAACGTTACGGAATTCCTTCTGAACTCTTTAAAACGGTTAACTTTCCATCAACTCATCCAAAAGTGGAAGTGGCGAATGGGAAGACAGCTAACAAAAAGATTCTATGGGCTTCCCGGATCGACATGCAAAAACAGCCGGAAATACTGGTTCCACTCAGCTACATGTTCCCTGACGTAGAATTCCACGTATATGGCGACGCCATCATGGACAACGCCAAAGATCTTGTTAAAAACCTCAAGGAAACTCCTAACATCCATTACAAAGGGGCTTTCAACGGCTTTCAATCCATTGCCGCAAAAGAAGAGTTTGATGGATTCCTGTACACTTCTCTGTGGGATGGAATTCCAAACATCATTCTCGAAGTGATCTCAGCGGGAATGCCACTGGTTTCCGCTCACATCGGTGGCTTGGCTGAAATTCTAAACGATCAGAATGCCTATCTGGTGAAAGACCCGACGTCCGTACAATCCTACGGAACCCGCATTCGGGAGCTGCTTGAAGACAAGCCGCGCTCACTCGCGAAAGCCAGACTTGCTCAAACCGAAGTGCTCAGCATCCATTCGCATGAAAACTTTATCCGTCAGATGAAAGCAGTTCCGCGTTACTGGGCTTGAGTCCGGTTTGCGTAAAACAGGATTTCCAGTAGATCCTGGTACCGGTCATCTGGATTTTTAGAGGCAACGGATAAAAGATGACGGAATCGGGATTGGCTTCCGGTGGCATTCAACATCCCACTGGTTGAGCTGCGATAAAGAAAAAGAAATTCGGAAATCAGACGTTTTCTGACCTTGTTCTTTTCGCATTTCAGCAAAAACTCCCAGTCCTCATGTCCCAGCCCGAATACCTCTGAAAATCCACCCTGCTCCAGAAATACGCCTTTTTTAACGAGGAAGTTCGCGTCACTTTGCCAGTTTCTCAACAAAAGCGAGGCGAGTCCCATTTCGGACATCAAAACAGATTCCCCCGTCTCATTACCTGTAATTGGATCATTGGTATGAACGCGTTTGAACAGACAGGTAAATAATTCGATCTCTGGGTATTCACGCGTATTTTTTGCGAATACTTCGATTTCAGAGGGGAGAGCGAAATTATCGTCATCCATGAACAATAGGTATTCACCATTCGCATGTTGAGCTGCAAAGTTGCGTGCTCTTCCGAGATATCCATTCGGAATGGAGAAAACTTTCATGGGAAAGTTCGTTTTCGATCCGGGAATTTGCGATAGGTATTGAATGGCCTGTGCGGAGTTACTGCCATCATCCACAACAATGACTTCAAACTCCCGGCTGGTTTGAGCATTCAGAGACTCCAAAGCCCGCTGCAAAAATGCCGGACGATCTTTATGAATCAAACATACACTGATTAGCGCCTTGGAAGTGATTCCCTCGTTCATGATCGTGCGGATTTGGAACCCGTTTTCGAGGCCAAATAGTTTCGCTACATCGAAAGCCGTGGACTTGAGGGATACTGCGTTTGGCAATGAATTACAAAATGCTCTGTCGCTTTCGCCTTCACAAAGTAAATGAACCGAGTTCGCTTTCGACAGCTCCATCAATTTGAACTTGTGATCAAAAACATCTCCAATGAAAAGTACGGAGCATCCTTTCAAATCCTGAAGACAAGAGTCTTCAATCTGAACTTCCCGAAATGACGGGGGCTCAACTCCGTTGACAGCAAGACTTTTCAAAAAATTGGACCAAAGACCCGCAAAGCGATCCTCTTTGGAACCCTTTAGAATGATCCATGAACTTGGACTGGTAGCCGGCTCCAAAGAAGAAAAAATGATATCTTTCAAACTGAAATCAAGGACATCGTTCGATCTCCCATTTTGCAGCAGGTCTGCGCGCTCAATAGCCAGATCCACCTTCCGTTGAAGATCAATTTCCAAAAGCGCTTCAAAAGAGGATACGGGACGGGCTCTGAAAATATGTTGTTCAATGAAGCTCTGCCAGACGATTTGACGGCTCTTGGAGCGGAGCGGCTCGCGCAAGGATGAATAATAAGCGGCTCCGTTATAATCGAGAAAATAAATCAAATCCGGATTCAATTGCTCCAGTTCATTTGCCACCTGCCAGGAAACCTGTAGCGGTTCCGGGGTAACGAATGATTCTGGCCAATACAAAAAACGAAGGGAAAAATTTTCTCGACCCTGCTCGATTCCGACAATTGCATTTTTTTGCCAGGTTACCGAAGAAACGGATTTATCTTGAAGAGCTGAAAAGAGAATGGTGACTTTTTCGCATCGGCGCTCAAGATATTCGGCCAAGCTCTTCGCGAATTTGCCTCGTTCTGACGAGCTCAGATTGAAAAACTCAGAAGTGACAATGACTGCGTGCAAGCTGGCTCCTAACCCGGTGTTTTGTAACCAAAGGCGGTAACAACATTATAAGAAGCTAAAGCAGGAAAACCAGTTATATTACGACAATTGATGGATTCCGATTAATTTTTCCCGAAATAAGCCGGATAAAGGCATGTAAATACGGCAAAATTAATCGCAGTGGTCGAATGAAATCCCGACGGATCTTTACCTTGGAAACCACGGATTATCTGAAGACGGACCTCCGGAATCATTTACCGGTCTGAGATGCCTCAACAAGTCGGGTCCTCAGAGCCGCCCCGATCTTCTTTCCAGACTTCTTCAATATCCGGGCATTCTCTTTCAAAGCGACCGAAAATTGCTGCTTCCGGCTCAGAGCGTAGGGGTCACTTGAATAAAATTTTCTGAATTCAAACAGGCAATCCATCAGATCGCGAAGGCTGCCTGCTTTTTGAATCAATTTTCTTTTGGACTCAGCGGCAATCCGAGTTGCCCCCTGAATCTGGATATCGATATTCCGGCTTGAAACGTTCTGTACGTGATCGCGATAGACGTAAAGAATTTCCGGGAGGTTTTCGATCATGGAAATCCCGGCACAACGAACCCATAAGTCAAAATCTTCAACGTGGTGGACTTCGGGTGCTTCGCTGTATCCACCTGCCTTTTTCAAAACTTCGGTTCTAGCCATGATCGATCCATGAGCCATGCAATTTCTGAAAGCAAAATGTTCAAGGATCTGCCGGTGCCTGAGAGGAGCATATTCTCCGTAAGACCAAGTGGGTTTCGAGACGAGGAAAGAGGTTCCAAGCACACCGGTTTTCGGGTTGGATTCAAAGTGACGAACCTGTTTTTCAAAGCGATCCGGTGGTGAGTAGTCATCGGCATCATGCCTCGCAACCAAAGGAGTATTCACTCTTTTCAACGCTTCGTTCAGCGTTCGAACCAATCCGTGATTCTCCCTTCTGATGATATCGATCCGACTGTCTTCGGAAGCATGTCTTTTCAGAATTTCGAGCGAACCATCGGTGGAGCCGTCGTTGATTGCAAGAACACGAAAGTTCCGATAGGTCTGCTTACGAATGCCGTGCAAAGCCTCATCGAGGAAACTTTCAGCATTATAGACTGGAAAAATGACCGTGAGCTGCTCTGTGCCTTTGGGCGAAGGATCTGCGCTATACGGCGGAAAATCATTCTTGAGTTTTAAGCCGTGCTTTGAAGCAAGATAGGATTCAAGTACCTGTTTGAGATTTGAAGCTGGAATGCGTGTTGTAGAATCAAAACTCATGACGTCTTCTCAAATCAACTTCAACATCTTTTCCAGACGTTTTTCCCAAGTATTCTCGCGCGCAAGCGCATCCGCCATGGAAGCATCCGGAACCCCTCGATCAAGCGCAGACATGAGCTGACCTTCGAGCTGTTCTCCAGTTGAATACGGATAAAAAACATCCCGATACTCGGCGAGCGAATGGATGTCGCGGGCCACGATCGGCTTTCCAGCGGCCATGTACTCAAAAAACTTCATCGGGAACATGGACTGAGTATAATCATTTAAAGGGGTTGGAATCGAGGTGACATCGAAGTGCTTCAGATATTGCGGAAGCAGTTGATAATCCTTCGGTCCAAGGAAGTGAATATTCGGGTACGCCCGCAATGACTCGAGATCCGCATCCGGCTGCCCTTCACCGATCTTGCCAATCAAAACCCACTGCCACTCCGGATTTCGCTTCGCAACCTTCGAGATGTTTTCAACATCCACTTTGTAGGAACTAAGTGCACCTACAAACCCAATCCGTGGATGCTTGATGCTCTTCAAGTCTTCGGGTTCAGGCAAATCGCCCCTTGCCTTTGAAAAGTGCTCATAATCCACCACATTCCCAAAGAAGTGCACCCGGCTGCCTGCAACCTTGCGACAACGTTCCTCGATCTTGCGGCTCGTACAAAACACGACATCGCAAGCCTTGAGCAACTTGTCCTCGTGCTCGATGATGGATTTACTGTCCACACCCGGAGACGCAGAAAGATCATCAACGCTGTGATAGATCAGTTTTGAATACCCAAGTTCCCGAGCGAGATCAAGAATCATTGGATTATAAGTCCAAGCCCACGGCTGCTTGAGAGCGTACTTTTTTTGAAGACGTTTCAGGGTGAACTTGAGCCAGAAAGAATTGAAAGCTCTCACCCACTTAAATCGATGAAACGGGAAGACGAGTGGCGAATAAACATAAAGGGAGTCATTGATCTTCCGGGCACCTTTGAAAAACTTGAGCAGGCGCTTCCAGATGCGGGAGAGATCGGAAGACTTCAATTGCGGCTGACGAAGTCCAAGAGACTCAATGTACAGAACCTTGTAGCCACGGCGAGAAAGCTGCATCGCCGTATGCTGCTTGTTCGTCCAGAATGGGTTGTCCCAGTCTGCGGTGGAAAACAGGACGACGCTTCTGGAATCACTCATGATTCCGACTCGCTTCCGGTCCCGTTTTCATCTGAAAAATAGACTTCATTTCGACTTTTATGCTAAGTTTAAAGCAATGAAAAAGCTAATGTTTTGTATTGGCACTCGCCCGGAAGCGATCAAACTTGCCCCTCTGATTCTCGAGGCACAAAAGCACGGTTTTCCAGTCCGGGTTCTTGCGACCGGACAACACAAGGAAATGCTCGTTCCCTTCTTGAAAGCTTTTCAAATCAAACTCGACCATGACCTCGAAGTTCTGAAGCCCAATCAGTCTCTTGCTGATCTGACTGCTGAAATCTTGAAAAAGATCGCCCCGGTTCTGAAGGACGATCGCCCGGACCTTCTTTTCACCCAAGGAGATACCACCACCACCTTCGCCTGCTCCCTTGCAGCTTTCTACGAAAAGATCCCGGTCGCCCATATTGAAGCAGGCCTTCGGACTTTCGACCGTTATTCCCCTTTCCCGGAAGAGATGAACCGCTCGATGGTTGGGCGAATCGCGGAATATCACTTTGCACCGACCACTCTTGCCCGGGATAATCTTCTCAAGGAAGGTTTGACGAAGAACATTTTTGTAACCGGCAACACTGGCGTTGACGCCCTCCGGATCATCACGGAAAGACTCCCGGAGTCTGCAGCCAAGGACTCGAAGATGATTCTCGTGACCTGTCACCGTCGTGAGAACCACGGTGCGCCTTTGAACGAGATCTGTGACGCGATTCTTGAAATCTTGAAACTGAATCCGGATGCCTCAGTGGTATTCCCGGTTCACCTGAATCCCCAGGTTCAGACTGTAGTAAAGACCAAGCTCGCCAATCACCCGAAGGTTTCACTCATTGAGCCCCAAGGCTACGAAGACTTCGCACTCCTCATGAAACAAAGTCACCTGATTCTGACCGATTCAGGCGGAGTTCAGGAAGAAGCCCCTTACCTGAAAAAACCCATTTTTGTGATGCGTGAATCCACCGAGCGCCCTGAGGGGATCGATGCGGGGGTTTCTGCACTGGTCGGATCCGACCGGAAAAAGATCGTTGAAACCGTTACGCGCGCATTCCAGGACCAGGCTTTCTATGAAAGTTTCCGGAAGTCAGCCAATCCTTATGGCGACGGACACGCGGCTGAAAAGATCCTCGATTTCTTGAAATAGGGCTGCTCCAATTTTTCAGTTTTTAGAAAAACAGTGTTAGCATCCCTGATTTTTTCGGGATAAATTTTCTGCATGAACAGAACCATGCTCGCCCTTCTCCCAGCACTCCTTCTTTCCGGCTGCGCAACCAGCAGCATCACTTCTCACACCGGTCCAGGCTTCATCTATACCGACCATTATGAATCGGAATCCGTGACTGCAAACCAGATCGGTCGCAAGCGTGGACAAGCCTGCACTGAAAACGTGATGGGTCTGGTTACTTGGGGAGATGCTTCAAACGTTGCTGCGATGAAAAATGGCGGCGTCACCGTGGTGAGTTCTGTCGACCACTACTATCACAGCGTGCTCAGTCTCTATGGAAAGATGTGCACCATCGTTACCGGTATGTAAAAGACCGTTCCCTGATTTTGGTAGCGGACTGAGTAAAAATGAAGAATCCACACATCAGTGATCATGCCCCTTCGGGCTATCGCCCCGACATCGACGGATTGCGGGCCATTGCCGTTCTTTCCGTTGTTCTGTTTCACGCTTTCCCAACTCTTCTTCCAGGTGGCTTCATTGGAGTGGATGTCTTTTTCGTAATTTCCGGTTATCTCATCTCGGGAATTCTCTTCAAGGAATTCAGTGAGAAGCGGTTCTCCTATCTGGATTTCTACTCCCGCCGGGCAAGACGGATTCTGCCTTCCCTGATCCTGATGTTCTGGTTTGCATTGATTGCAGGCTGGTTCCTGCTTCTGTCAGGCGAATACTCAACCCTCGGAAAGCAGATTTTCAGCAGTGCCTTCTTCTTTCAAAACTTCGCTCTCTTTAAGGAATCAGGATACTTTGACATTTCGTCCAACCTGAAGCCCCTTCTTCACCTCTGGTCACTTGCGATCGAGGAGCAGTTTTATCTGATCTGGCCTCCCCTGATCGCCCTCTTCTGCAGAAAGAAGAACGGGCTGATTGCAGCAATCCTTTCCATTTCGGTTTTTTCGTTCGTCCTGAATGTTCTCCGAGTGACTGACTTCCCGACCCATACCTTCTTCGTGCCGCAAACTCGTTTCTGGGAATTGCTGACGGGTGCCCTACTCGCCTGGATTTCCCTAAACCGTAAGTCCCGTACAGCCTTGTTTCAGTCGAAGTTCTTTTCCATCGCAGGACTCGCGCTATTTTTCTTCGGATTTTTCTTCATCAACGAATCAAAATCTTTTCCGGGATGGTGGGCCACACTCCCTGTTCTTGGATCAACACTCATCATTGGAAGCTCACCGCAATCAACCGGAAATCGGATCCTTTCAAACCGGTTTCTGATTCAAATTGGGCTCATCAGCTACCCTCTTTATCTCTGGCACTGGGTACTACTCGCCTTCCTCCGGATTCTTTCCCCGGATGCATTCCTGGACTTGAACAGCAGCATTCCTGCCCGTCTGCTTTGCATCGCGGTCTCTTTTGTAATGGCCTTGCTTTGTTATCGCTGGATTGAAACCCCGATTCGTCGGAAACCCACACGAAAATGGGCAATTGCACTGGTTGTGGCCCTTTTTACGACCGGTCTGATGGGTCGGATCATTCAAGAAAAGAATGGGTTTAGCAAGCGAACTGCCGGAACAAGACAGAGCGCTGAAACCAAGCACTTGGTTCAAGCTCCGGGCATCCCGGAATGCGATCCGTCGCTTCGCTTGCCCACAGTTGAGTGGTGCATGACTAACATTCAGGCCCCGTCGGTCGACGTCATGGCAATTGGAGACAGTCACGCTTCCATGTATGCGGCCGAACTCGCTGAATACTACAAAAAACAAAACCGAACTTTCCGCCTCTACGCAAACGGAGACTCTCTCGGGCTTTACGATGCTGGAACCCTCATGGGAGGAGGAGCCTCGGTGAATGGCATTCGCTCTCCGAATGCAGCATTTGATCAGGCTGTATCCAACGGGACCAAAACGGTGATTCTGGCTTCGCGAGGTCCGATTTTTCTAGGATCATCCCCGACAAAAAAGATTCGCATAAAAGACATTCATGATCCGGCTGCTTCTTCGCCGGTTGCCGTCTACGAAAGTACACTCGAAAAAACATTTTCACTCCTCAAAAAAGCGGGAATCGAAACTGTCTTTATTTACGATGATCCGGACGTCCTCTTCGATCCGAATCAATCCTGTTTCAAACGACCGGTTAATCTCTTTGACTCGGAGATGCTGACTACTTGTGGAATCGGAATTGAAAAAGCGACATCCCAGCAGAAAACGTATCGCGAGTCAGTCACCCGGGTCCTGGCAAACCACCCGGAAGTAAAGACTTTCGATCCGATGAATTATCTATGTGATTCGAATACGTGCTTTGCAATGAAGGACGAGATCCTCCTTTACCGCGACAACAATCATCTGAGTGCAGATGGCGCAACCTTTGTCGGCAAGCATTTCAACTTTTAAATGAATTTTGGACAAGAACTGTCTTAGGCGACTTTCTTCTCATCTTCGACCGCTTCCTCTTCGGAAACATGATCTTTCGAAGGATTGATCTGAATCACGGGAGCAAGCGCAACCGCTTCATTCACCATGACAGACAGACCGGCAGTTCCAGTGGCGAGAGTACGCTCACGCACAGGAAGTTGAATCACAGTTGCTGTCGGGCGTTCAGCCTGTGAGTTGGAAAGAATCAGCAATTGATGGATCTGAGCCATCGTCATTGGAGCTTCCGTTCTCTGTTCCACACTGATGGTTTTTCCTTCATAAACCGGAACTACATCAGTGTGAGCAATCAAATCGTGAAAACCGAGAGAAATGAAACTAGCCACCCAGCGGGTCATCACTACATTCCAAGTCAGTTCACCCTGCGTGGAAATAAGCTCCAGTTTGAAAACTTTTTTACCAAGGGAGCTGCGAGACACGCCTTGAATCAGAACGCGGTTCAAAAATGAAATGGAGAGCGTCCAGAAAACGAATCCGAAACCAAGTCCGCTCCAGATCGAGCTTTGCATTTGTTCCGCAGGAGCATCTTTCATTGCGGTGACGAGGGCAGCGATCATGGCTCCCATGTAGGAACCCATCACTCCACCGGTGAACTCGATTCCCCAATCCAATACGGCCGCTGCAAATCGACGGGCATTCATACCCTTCTGCAAACTCATAAGTATAGTATCGGCATAATACCTGACTAAATGAAGCGGTCTTTACGTCAGGGCGAAGTTTTTTGTAACTAGTTGATTTTAAAATGTTTTAAAAAGAGCTCGAGAGGCCCAAATCAAGGAAATACTCAGATTTGACTAGTTACGGAGGTTCCGGCGGTAGGCGCGGCGACGTCTCCACATCTGGAACCGATTGACGATGGAGGGGCCAAAAAAGACGAGGTAATTCGAGTAAATCGCCACGAGGAACAGGCGGTCCATCCAGTTTCCTTGAAAGACACGGAAAGCAAGGAAGGCAAGAGCGAGATACCCCAGATACTTCATCTTCACGGGCAGAATGAAGTAGAGCAGGATCTCCAGATCAGGAAAAAGAGCGGCAGACGCAAGAAACAAAGTCGAGTTGAAATCAACCGCATCGTAAACCGGATAGGAAAAGATCAGCGAGAAAGCACCGGTAATCACGATTGAAACCAGTACATAAAGCGTGGTCTTGAAAGCACCCCACTCCGATTCGATCCAGTTCAGAACCGAATACAAAAACCAAAGCGCAAAAATAGCCCAGATGATGCTCGTTGAAAGCGGAACCGCGAGATAGGAAAGCAAACGCCAGACCTCGCCATGCTTAACCAGATCTGGAAAAAGGATGAGCCTCGGCATCCAAGCCGGGTCAGATAAAAAGAGCAGAAACCCGATCACCTGAAGTGTAACGAGAAGGACCGCGATGTTCGGCACCGCAAGCCAGGGTATTTTACGTTCAAGGGTTCTTAACCAGTTCGGATCAGTATTCATCAGCTTCTTCAAAGTACGAAAGCCCCGCTGTTCTGGCCAGATAAAACTGGTTTTTTTTCGAGACTGGATTACGCTCCGCATGTGGCTTCCAAGAGTTTTATCTGCGTCTTGTTTCTTCTGATCGGCTTGACCCTGAACGCCATCTTTGGAAGCGGCCCGTTTTCCTGGGGCGTTGGATTTGTCTACATCGGTTACGACACAGCCCTTCTTCTTTTCGTATCGTTCCAGATGGTCCGGGTCATTCGTTCGGAAAAGGCTACTCTCCCTGACCCCGTCAAACCACTTCCCCGCCCCACTCTCGCAGTTCTTATCCCGGCCAGAAACGAGGCCTTGGTTCTGCATCAGTGCCTTCATGCGCTCGACGGCCAAACCGATCTTCCCGATTTTGTGTACTGGATCGACGACGGCTCCACGGATCAGACCCGGAAATATCTGAACGCGATAGAGCTGAAACGACTTCCCCGCTTGATCACAAAATTCAAACCTCATTCAGGCAAAGCAGACTCGCTGAACCAAGTCTGGCCGGAGGTAGATGCAGATATTCTGGTCACGCTGGATGCCGATACGATCCTCGAGAACACTGCGATTTTTGAAATCAGAAAAGCATTTGCCGAAAACGCAAATCTTGCTGCAACCGGGGGTCTGCTCACTCCTCGCTCCGTCTTGAAGCCTGGACATCTTTTCGAAACATTCCAACGGTTCGAGTACATTCGTTCTTTCCTTGCAAGACGGGCTTGGATGACGAAAAACGCACTTCTTTTGGTTTCCGGAGCTTTCGCAGCTTACCGGAAGAAGGTGCTGACTGAAGTCGGAGGCTACGATCCTGAATCTCTGGTTGAAGACTATGATCTGACTCACCGGATTCATCGTTATAGTTACGATCACAAACTCCACTATGAAATTCACGTTACGGTGAAGGCTCGCGCATTCACGGATGTTCCGGGGACATTGAAACAGTTCCTGAGACAGCGTAAAAGATGGTTCAGCGGCTTCCTCCAGACCCAGTTCAAAAACACCGACATGGTTGGAAACAAAAAATACGGAAGTGTCGGCCGCTTCATGCTTGTAATCAAATCAGCGGATACGCTTCAACCGATTTTCGGTTTGATCACTCTTTTCACGCTCTTTTACTTCGTTCTGGTAGGACGAATGATTCATCCCTATGTCTGGTACGGACTTCTCGCAAAGATCATCATCGACCTGATCTTTCACTATTCCTCGGTTGCACTTTACTTCCGCTGGCGGGGAGAGCGGGCAAAACGGAAGACCTGGGCCCTCTCAACCCTGGCAACCTTCCTTGAACCGGTGTCGTTCCAGATTCTCCGGCACGCGGGAGCATTCCTGGGTTGGATCGGATTTTTAAGTAAGAAACACGATTGGGCGCCTCAGCGAATCGGGGCGCCGGATACTACAAGTCAATCTTAGGTGCGGGTTGAACGCCCTCTTTCCAGATCTGTTGGATTTTAAACAACATCAGAAAACCGGGCACCGCAAGCAAAGCACACACGATAAAATAGTTCTGCCAGCCCAGTTTCTCCGCCATATATCCGGACGGAGTGGACAGAATTGTACTGGATAATGCCATGAAGCTCGTAAGCAGAGCAAACTGGGTCGCGCTAAACTTCTTGTTGGTGATGCTTGAGATGAACGCGCTAAACGCTGCGGCTCCGCATCCGATGAAGAAGTTTTCGGACATGATTACAACCGAGAGCGCATTCACGCTGTGCGGGATGCGGGCAAGCCACGCGAAGGCTGCAACTGCAATGGCCTGACCCACACTGAATACCCAGAGACTGCGGATGATCCCGAGTCTCAACATGAATGGGCCACCGAGTACGCCACCGATAATGATGGCCAGAAATCCGGCCCCTTTTGCTACAAAAGCGTATTCCGTTTTGGTGTATCCACTGGAAAGAATGAATGGAGTCGTCATTGCCCCGGCGAGGTTATCACCAAACTTGAAGAACAGAATGAAAGTGAGCAACCAGATCGCATTCGGACGCTTGAAGAAATCAAGAAATGGATCAATCGCCGCTTCCTTCATAGTCTTCGGTGCAAGTCGTGTCTCTTCGGGTGGCTCAGGTGCAATCAGTGCAGCAACCATACCGACGGTCACTAAAGCCGCCATCAATGCGTAGATCCCAGCCCAGGAGAAATGGAAGTGATCCAGAATATAAAGCGCCATCCCGCCCGCCATGAGCATGCCCACGCGGTAACCCGTGCTGTTGGCAGAAGTCGCGAGTCCAAGCTTCTTGTCATCCAGACTTTCAGTCCGGTACGCATCGATCACGATGTCCTGACTTGCGCTGAAGAAACACACGAGGAGTGCAAAGAGCGCAACCCGGAAAGGATCACCGGCAGGATTCGAGAATCCAAGCCCGAGAAGTGTCGCCATCAGAAAGAGCTGGATCACAATCATCCATCCCCGTCTGCGGGTCAGAAACGGCGGCTTGATTTTGTCGATGAAAGGCGCCCAGATAAATTTGAAATTGTAAGGAACACGAACCAAAACAAAAAGACCAATCGCCTTCAAGTCTACATGTTGCTCGGTCATCCAGGCCTGCAAGGTCGAACCCGTCAACAGGTAGGGAAGACCGGAAGAAATCCCGAAAAGGAAATGCAGGAGCCAGAGTCTCATGAATTTAGTTTAGCGGATTTCCGTTCGTTTCGTCTTCTTAAAAAGAACTCGCTCAGGATGTTGGAACACTCTTCGTTTTCATCAAACACGACTTCGAAACGATGATTGAGCTTTGGATGATCATGCACATGAAAGCCAAGGCAGAGTGCACCCGCCTTTTCATCCTTTGCACCGTAAAAAACTTTTCTCACCCGGGCCTGCTGGCAGGCCGCAAGGCACATGGGACAAGGCTCGAGTGTGACGTATAAATCGCAATCAACCAGTCTCCAGGACTTGAGCGTAGTGGCGGCGTCCTTGAGTGCGGCAATCTCCGCATGTCCGACCGGGTCCTGCAACTCCTCGCGACGATTGAATCCGCGACCAACGATCTGACCTTCGAACACAACCACTGCACCCACCGGCACTTCATCACGCGCTTCCGCTTCCCGCGCAAGCTTCAAAGCTTCAAGCAGGAATTTTTGCTGTGACATCTTTACTCTCTTTTTCGAGGACGAACCGTTTAGTGATTACTTTTACTTTTCTGCGCTTGTTGCGATCGAGATCGAGAAACTTGACTCCAATTCCTTTCGGATGAGTCACCGTACTCTTTGCGTTCCAGACGATGATCCCCGGCACTTCAACGTCTTGACCGTAGCCCTCGAGCTTCAGGCTAATCTTCTCCATCGATTCAAAATCAATCGGGGATTTGATGAAACATCCTTTGAGACTCAGATCCAGAAGCTGTCCGGTTGAAACTCCCGTCGCGGTCGTGTGAACAATCTCCACCTTCATGTGGTGCATGCCCGCAATTCCGCTCTCCCACCACTTGAGCTTGGGAAACAGGAACGGAACCCGAAGTTCCTGACTGACCATGATGTGAGCCAGGTATTGAATCGCCAGGGTCAAACCAAATGCATAAACTTTGAAATCTGATTCGCTGTTATGGACCAAAGTCAGCGCGTTCAGATAGGTGATGAAAAGCTGGGCTGCACCCAATGTGTACCAAGCCCATTGTCGCATCTGACGGATTCCCACTCCGGAGATGATCCAGAAAAAACTCGCCAGATAGAACAAGGGAGACAAGGCGACGGCAAGAATCCCCTTCGAGCTCAACTCGAAGATGAACGATACGAAAATGAGATAAAACAGGGGGAACCCGATCATGAAAACGGTCAATAACCACAGTTGTCGGGAACAACGAAAATGAGTCACAGTGAAGACAAACTCCTCTATTTATTGTATTCTAAAACCCGAGTGAACCCAATCTACTATTTCATGCTGCTCTTCTCTCTTTCGGCTCAGGCAGGACCTGTCCGGGGGAACGGCGCCACAGATCCGTCGACATACGAAGCCATAACGGGTGAAAGTGCCGATGAAGAAAAAGCGGCTTGGGATTCGTTTTATAGAAGTCGTGAATCCGGCTTCAAGAACCAGCCTGTGGGCTTTCTCCGCGATCACTTGACGATGATCCCCAAGGGTCGGGCTTTCATACCCGCAATGGGCATCGGTCAGAACGCCATTTATCTAGCGAAAAAGGGTTTTCTGGTCGAAGGCGTCGACATCTCCGAAGTCGCAATTGACACTGCCCATGAAGCCGCAAAAAAACAAGGTGTGTCGATCAAGGCTTCCGCGAGCGATCTGGATCAGTTCAAATACCCCACCGACCGTTTCGATTTGATCGTCGTGTCCCAATTTTACCGGGACTCCCTCATTCCCAAATTCAAGGCAGCCTTGAAAAAAGGTGCCTACATTCTCTTTTACGAAAAACGCGACACTGGAAAACCGCAAAAACAGGTTTCACCCGATGACTTCCTTGTGAAGTCTTCGGACCTGAAAGCGGCCCTCAAGGATCTCGACATCCGGATCTTCCAGGAATACCGCGACCACGGAACCGAAGTGATCGGTGTTCTTGCAAGGAAGCCATGAAAAAAACAGGTGTGATCAGCGAAGTATTTCCAAAAATGGCGAATGTGATTCTGGATGAAGATCCATCTCAGAAAATTCTCTGCACTTATCGCCGGGGAAAGATTGTCGATCGCGATGCCGAATGGCGTGAACGCGCCCCTGTTTCTCCAGGCGACAAGGTTCAGATTCATGCCTACGGATCAAAAGACGGCGTGATCGAAGAAGTTTTCAAGCGCTCCAATTCGATTTCAAGACGCGCTCCAGGACGCGAGGGCAAACTCATGCACACGATCGCAGCGAATATTGATTTCGTCGTGATCACCTCTTCCTTGAGAGAACCCGATTTTTCTTCAGGCCTCATCGACCGCTTCCTCATCGCAACGACTGCGGCCCAGATCGTACCAGTGATTGTGATCAATAAAATGGATCTCGCTTTGGATGAAAATGAATGCCCATGGAAGATCTATAAAGATCTGGGTTATCGCTGTCATCCGGTCTCCACTGTCAATCAGACCGGTATTGAGGAACTGAGAGCGGAAATCAAAGGAAAGACCTCGGTTTTCTGCGGCCACTCTGGTGTCGGCAAAACATCCCTCCTCTCGCAACTCTTCGGTGAATCCGTCGGAAGAGTCAATTCCATCAGCGCTTCAACCGGCAAGGGAAAGCACACCACCACCGTCTCAAAAATCATCTCCGTCTCAGACGGCACCCGCTTCATCGATACCCCCGGCATCAAGGAATTCGGCCTGATCGGCGTTGAGCCAAAAGATCTGATCCTCTACTACCCCGAACTTCACGAGCTTCAGCTCAAACACGAAACCTATGACCACCTCCCGCGCTACGACAGCTACGTCCGCATCAAAGCTGCTCTCGAAGACGAAGGAAGATAAAAGGTGGTCCCCTACTTTTTGTAGCAAGACCGCGTTACAACAGTTCCTCCAAAATCGAGATCGGTTTACGAGAGCGTATATCTAAAATTTTATCGATTCGCTTTCGTTTGAGCAGTTTTTGAATAACCTTCTCCGCTTCTTGCGGGAATGGACGATTCAACCATTCCAGCCACTCATCCAAGTCCTCACTAGGGGGTAAATTTAACTCCAGTGCACACTCCGTATAAAATAAAGGAAATCGGAGATGATCTAGTCCCAACAATCCCTTTATTGTGCTGAATCCATAGCTCTCTACTTCCGTACAAAGTTTAGATTTTACAGGGTTTCTATAGATGTACTTAAATGCATGTCCGTAGTAGCGGGATGAAGTGATGATGGACCAATAATAGGGTCCACCGAATATTCGACCCGAACGTCCTGAATGTCTGTTGAGTAACTTACTCAACTCTCCCATGAAAAAATTCATCACAATCCCCAAGTCTTCTTTGGGGGTGCTAATGAGAAGATGAAAGTGGTTCGGCATCAGGACAAAGGAGTGAATTCGGACTTCAAATAGGATTGTAATGAGTAAAAGCTCATCACAAATAATGTCCCAGACTCTTTCGAGCGGAAGGGGGAAGTCCTCTTTATTATTGCATCTTGCGGTTACGTGATAAGGAAATGTATCTGATCGGATAAGTAGTTTGCGCGGCATATGGATAACAATTCAACGCAAATTGAATGCCAAAAAAGAAAGCGGCCCACCAATTAAGTTGGACCGCTTTAAATTTGCGCACCCCCTCTACAAAAAGTAGGGGACCACCTATTTTCTGTCGAAGATCTCTTTCGCGATGATGAGGCGCTGGATCTGGGAAGTTCCTTCGTAGATCTGATAGATTTTGGAATCGCGGAAAAGTTTTTCGACCGGGTACTCTTTGGAGTAACCGTAACCACCGAATACTTGAACTGCATCGGTAGTCACTTTCATCGCCATGTCGGCTGCGAAAGCTTTTGCGAATGCTGCGTACTTGGTGTTTCTGCGTCCGTTGTCGATTTCCCAACCGGAGCGCCATACAAGGCTTCTTGCCGCTTCGACGTTCATCGCCATGTCGGCAATCATGAAGCTGATGGCTTGATAGGATGCGATCGGCTGACCAAAAGTCTTACGAGTGGTTGCATAGTTGATCGCTTCATCCATCGCGCGTCTTGCGAGGCCGACTGCGCCTGCAGCAACCATCGGGCGGGTGTGGTCGAATGCGGCCATGGCGATTTTGAAACCTTCGCCTTCGTTACCCACGCGGTATTTCGCAGGGATTTTCACGTTTTCAAAAGTGATTCCGCGGGTGTCGGAAGCACGTTGTCCGAGGTTGTCTTCCTTGCGGCCGACAATGATGCCCGGAGTGTCGCGAGGAACGATGAAACCGCTCATCCCTTTGTGCTTCAGGGACTGATCGGTGTAAGCAAGTACGAAGTACCAGCTTGCAACGCTCGCATTGGTGATCCACATTTTGGATCCATTGATGATGTATTCATCGCCTACTTTTTTAGCAATAGTTGCGATTCCTGCCACGTCGGAACCGGCACCTGGCTCGGTCACGCAGTAAGCAGCGTATTTTGGTTCGGCAGTCAGCATGCCGAGAAATTCTTTTTTCTGTGCGTCGTTACCTGCAACGATGATTGGAGCAGCAGCAAGGCCGTTTGCTTCCATCGCGGTTGCGATCCCGGTACAACCGTAAGCGAGTTCTTCCGTGATGATGATCCCGTCGAGAACGTTCAGGCCCATCCCGCCGCAATCAGCAGGCACATGGGTGTTCATGAGACCGAGTTCCCATGCTTTTTTAGTAACTTCGTAAGGAAATTCACCCGTGCGATCGTGATGCTCTGCTGCCGGGATCATTACTTCTTTTGCAAATTTGCGCGCGACTTCTTGAAGCTGCTTCTGGTCATCAGTGAGTTCAAAGCTAATCATAAGAGACAGGTCCTTTCAGAATGTTTATTCTCCAAGGATAGCACTCTTTTTCGGTTTGTCTCGGGAGGATTGAGCCTCCTGCGCCATTT